>Ga0075444_10001721_pt1 | contig 13439 bp, 10 predicted proteins | sample CoawatmetaG01DNA_FD_76836 | JGI IMG/M metagenome (GOLD analysis project Ga0075444, IMG submission 76836) | Marine microbial communities from the West Antarctic Peninsula - Coastal water metaG017-DNA | ecosystem: Environmental > Aquatic > Marine > Coastal | place: Atlantic Ocean: West Antarctic... | reverse complement strand
GCAGGGGACAACCCGGCCGCTTGGAGAGGCAGTCTAGAACATCGCTTACCCAGTGCTGAGAAAACTAAGAACAAGCGTAAGCCTGAAGAAGAGAGGCACCATGAAGCCCTTCCGTATGCTGAGTTACCAGTATTTATGGTTGATCTGGCTACAATGGATGGTATGGGCGCTAGAGCATTAGAGTTGTTGATCTTGAATGCCAACAGAACTGATGAGGTTCTGGAAGCAACATGGAGTGAGTTCGATTTAGATGCAGGTATATGGGAAATTCCGGCAAAGCGAATGAAGGGAAAGGTTAGGCACACAATACCGCTCAGTGAGCAATCAATCGGCGTACTTAGAGGAGTGAAACTGCAGCAGATCAGCGAGTACGTATTTCCAAACACGTCTAACGGGAAAAGTCTCTCTCAGGCAGGGATGTCATCAGTTATAAAGCGAATGGGTAGAGAAGGGCAGATTACTGTTCATGGGTTTCGTTCCACCTTTCGTGATTATATTGCTGAGAAAACAGAGTTGGATGGTAGCATTGCAGAACATGCCTTAGCTCATAAGCTCAAAGATAAGTCAGTAGCTGCTTATCAGCGTGGGGCTATGATGGATAAGCGCAGACTGATGATGCAACGTTATGCTAACTATGCCTATAAAACAGGCGAGAAGGTTGTTCAGTTGAGGGCCTCGATCTAGTGGCAACGTCGATCTACGCGCGTAAATGTGTCCTAAAAGTTCTTTTTATAAGCCTCAAATACTTCTCTTTTTATAGGCGGTAACAACCTCGATCTATTCCTGCTTACTGGAGTCCAATAACTACGCGCGTTGGAGTGTTCTGAAAGTCCGCGCATAACAGTGTGTAAAAACTGTTTTTATAAGCATCAAGAACTTCCTACCTCGATCTAGTTCTGCGCTGACAGCATATATTTACATGAAGTTATTTATTGGACTACACTGTTAAATATATGATGGAAATTTGGTCGGTCAAACTAAAAACATTAAGGTTAGAGTATTAAATGACCATAAAAGCTAGCCAAGACATTGTCTTTCGATATTGGCCTTCGACTCTTCGTTGGATAAATCATTTCGAAGATCCGCAAGATCACTTTGGGGCAACGCAGAGCCTAAAAAGGTATGGACTACCAAGTAGTATTAACCAATGTCGCATAGTTAATATACCCGAAAATATTGGTGTCGGGTATTGGGAGATGATCGAGTTTGTAGACGGATTTGGTATGGCGATTAACAACGCAAATTATCACTCTACTAACGTTCTTAGCTTTGAAGGTGAAGACCTCCTAAAATTTCACTTTAGGATTGAAGCTCAAAGCTCATTATATGTCGATCCAATTGGCCTTGTTGAGCTTGAGGGCGCCGTCTGTCAGGTTTTTTATCATCCCAAAGGTATTGTGAACTATGAGTGGGTTGATGTCGGGCCTGTCGATTCTTGGATATCAATTTACTGCAAGCCTGATTACCTTACTAATGTACTCGGTTTTGACACAAAGTGTTTACCAAGTGAGTTAATACAATCAATGGAACATTCTAATCCTGAACCTTTTGTTGAGCACTTTCCGATGAGTTTGGCTCTAAGGCAGTGTTGTACAGAAATCTCACATTGCCATTATACAGGGGTAATAAGGTCCAGGTACTTTGAGGCGCAAGCAATTAAACTCTTGTGTGAGACGTTTGATAAACTCAAGCCGGACAGTCAAGAACAAAACCTCAATTTATGCCAAAAGGATATAAAGGCAATTCATAATGCGTTTAATATTTTACAAGAGCAGTTTGCTCATCCTCCGAGTATAGTTTCGTTATCACGAGAGGTGGGTGTCAATCGTAATAAATTATTAACGGGGTTTAAGTCATTGTTTGGAATAACGATACAAGCTCACTGTCTTCGCAAAAGAATGGAAGTGGGCAAAGACTTACTTTTGTCGTCGGATCAGCCGATATCCAAAATTTCTGAGGCCGTGGGATATGACCATCCCAATAATTTTTCATCAGCCTTTAGACGATTTTATGGCGTATCCCCAAAATTAGCTCGAGGGAAATTTACTCCATCGACTTCTTGTCAAAAACACTAGGATAGACTACCACCAAACTTAAAAGGATAAACCCATAAGCAAGTTAGATATTCTTATTGTTTTCCTGTCCAACGCCTACTAACAATCGTAACGATTGACGGGCCAAGCGATAAACTTTTGCCGATAACTGTATTCAAAGTTGGGTTGATATTACCAATAGCCGCTAACTCTTTGGCAGCGATATCTTTATTATTAAATTGCTTTAAAAGGATTAGTGCGTCAAACCTACTGTATTTTTTCAAATTGAGTATCACTGATAGTCACCGTTCGCGAATACCTAAGATACACTTATACGTTAATTATTGTTTTCTACTGATCAGTTGGTGTTAAAAGCTAACGATTGGAGTTTATTATTCCAGCAGGGCAATAATGAACACTATTACCTCTCATCAAGGCCAGAACGTGCGATACATTACTGTAATGGTTATCTAATACATATTCGTGCTAGTTGCATATTTTTTGAAGGCTGTCTAGCGGTTACGATTCATCTATCGTCTCTTAGTTTGAGTCGCACATTCTTACAGGCAGTCTATTGTATTAAGTTTAATGTTCAGGTTAGTAGCTGGATTTTTATGATGTACTAAAAAAATAAGATGATGGCACTCTTCAGGTTACAAGGCTGTCAATTAAATAGGGGAAATAACTAATGAAATCTATTAAAAGTATTATTTTAAACTCGCTAGCATTTATTTTGGTGGGAAGTGGTAGTCAAAATTTAATAGCTCAAGAAAACAATATAACTGATACTTCAGACATATTAACGTTAGAAGAAATTATCGTAACGGCCACTAAGCGCTTGGAAAACGTGCAGGATGTTCCTATTTCTATATCTGTTTTTAGTGAGAGCCTCTTCGAACAAACAGCAAGTAACAATCTTAAGGATTTATCTGGATTGACTCCCAATTTTCTTTTCTCAGATGGCAGTAAAGCCTTTCAAGCCGATATATCGATACGAGGGATATCTAATTTTTCAAGCATCCACAATATTGGTATGGATAAAGGTTTTGGGTCTTATTTAGACGGGGTATACCTAGGCCAGCAATTTGCTGCTAATGCAGAACTAGTAGAGTTGGAACGTGTTGAGATACTGCGAGGACCACAAGGAACATTGTTCGGGAAAAATACCATTATCGGAGCAATTAATGCTACCAGTAAAAAACCAGTAAGTTATTTTGAAGGCAATATTAAGCTAGATTCTGAATCAAGCATAAGAACTACGCTTAATATCCCCTTAATAGAAGATGTTTTAGCGGTTCGTATTAGTGCTCAGAGTCGACAGGTAGATGGCTATGTTACCAATGAGTACGATGATAACGATGATCTCGGAGGTGTCGATTCAGTTAATGGCCGGTTAGTTATCGGCTATACGCCGAGTGAGCAAACGCGTGTTTATTTAGCCATCGATAGCCTTAAGTCTGAAGGTGATATGTATGCCGAGGAGCGTGTTGAGTATGACACAGAACCTTTTACTGTCAATTATGATTATGGAAGTGCTTATATGGCGAAAAATTTTGGCGCGTCACTATCAATAGATCATGATTTTTCCGATGGCTATACCCTCACTTCTATTACTGGCGTTCGTAAGGATAGTGTGGCAATAGATTGGGATATAGATGGTGCATCGATTGATGGCATTATTGTGGATGGTTACACTGAGCAAGAATTATTATCGCAGGAGTTTCGCATTAGTGGTCAGTCAGAAGGTCGCTATGATTATGTCGTAGGTTTATATTTTCTAGAGCAGGAAAACTACAACGAACAATTTGATATTTTAGGTCAAGATTTTTATCCGTCTCTAGCGGGAGCGTTTCATATGACGCACAACGTGGACACCTCCAGTAAGGCAGTCTTTGCACATACTAACTATTATTTAGATGATGAGTGGACTCTGTTTGGCGGGGCGCGTTATACCCAGGACGATAAATCACTTTATGCAGTCAATACCCTCTGTGAATCTGCTTATTGTGGCAGTCTAATCATAGGCCAAAGAATTGATGCCCCTGTCAAAATATCTAATGGCGATCCATCTTGGTTGCTAGGTTTGCGGCATGGATTTTCTGATGATTTGATGGGTTATGTAAGTGTATCAACAGGATTTAAGTCGGCGTCATTTAATGATCCTCTAGGTAATCCAGAAGGAAATCATCTCAATAATAATCTGGTGACTAAGCCTGAATATGTAACCAATTACGAAATAGGGCTAAAAGCAATCCTCCTAGGCGGTCGGGCTACAGTTAATACTTCGATTTTTTCTATGGACTATAAAGATCTGCAGGTGAAATCTTATTGCAGGACTTGTGGCGTTACGGGCACAAATATCTTGTCGAATGCGGCCTCATTAACATCTAAAGGCTTGGAACTTGAAGCAGTAGCGCAACTGAGCGAACGTTTAGTAGTTAATGTCGGTCTAGGCTATATCGATGCTGTTTATGATGATTATGACGGCGTCACAGATGGACGCCCCGCCAGTGCCGGTGGGATAGGGATAATCGATGCCACTGGTAACCGAGCCGTGATGGCGCCGAAATGGTCCTTTAATGCTGCTATTATTCATGAGCTTCCTCTTGAAGGGGGCATGTTGAATACACGGCTAGATTATAACTATCTTGATGAGTTTTATACCGGTGAAAATGGCGAGGTAAACTCTAAAGATTATCTGAACCCCTCCCGTGGATTGGTCAATGCAAGCATCTCCTATATTACAACCGATGATCGCTGGACGATTACACTATGGGGTAAAAATCTGGCGGACGAGGTCAGTCCTGTCAACAGGCGTTATCACAGTTCAGCCGGGCAGTCCTCTGTGAAAGAACACTTTATCCAACCAAGATCTACCAATGTGAGCGTTAGCTATCGTTTTGGCGGCAGATAGTAAACTCCTTTGACTTAGAAAAGTTACGTTCTAAATTTAACCATCACCGTATTTTAACTAATTTGCGGTGATGGTCCACGGTTATTACCAGCGTGTTTATGGTGAGTGTGGTTAATAGCAAGCGTAGACTAACAAAGGTAATTACTGATGGGGATAAATCGACGATGACGTTGGAGAAAAGTTCAATTTCAATTACTAATAAATACAGTAATGTCAGTGCTAGAAGTTATGCTTTGTTGTTACTCATGACTGTCTATAGCGCCAATTTTATTGATCGGCAATTACTTTCGATTTTACAAGAACCAATCAAGATTGAACTAAACTTGTCTGATGGGCAGCTAGGAGTGTTAACGGGTGTTAGCTTTGCATTCTTTTACGTCCTCGCCGGTATACCTATTGCTCGATATGCAGACCGCGGTAATCGGCGCAATGTTATAGCTTACTCTGTTGGAGTTTGGAGTTTGATGACTGCTGTGAGTGGCGCAGCATTAAATTATTTTCATCTTCTTTTAGCTAGGATAGGCGTTGGCATTGGCGAGGCTGGATGCAGTCCGCCCGCGCACTCGATTATTTCTGATATTTTTCCTCCAAAAAAGAGAGCGAGTGCAATAGCATTTTATTCAATGGGCGTGAATATTGGCATCTTGTTTGGATTTTTATTTGGTGGTTGGTTAAATGAATATTTTGGTTGGCGAGTCGCCTTTGTCGTAGTTGGTTTGCCGGGAATTTTATTAGCGGTATTGGTTAGAACTACCTTAGCTGAACCTATACGTGGGCACCATGAAGATAAAAAGCTCGCCTCCAGTCGCGTGTCCTTTATTGATGTTCTGTCGTTATTGTGGAGTCGATTGTCGTTTCGGCACATGTGCTTTGCTGCATCTCTAAGTGCCTTTGCAGGTAATAGCAGTAATAGTTGGACAGCTTCTTTTATGATGCGTAGTCATGGTATGAGCAGTGGTGAACTGGGCACTTGGTTGGCTATGATTGTTGGCCTAGGGGGTGCTATTGGAGTGCTCGGTGGAGGCCTACTAGCGGATAAACTAGCGTCTCGAGATAGACGGTGGTATCTGTGGTTACCAGCAATAGCAAATCTTGCTTGCGTTCCTTTTATGGTTGCAGTTTATAGTGTCGACAATGCCTATACGGCATTACTATTGTCGGTTATTCCTGGGCTGCTATTTAACGTCTATTTAGGAACGACTATTGCCACGACACAATCTTTGGTAGGCCTAAGAATGCGGGCTACTGCCTCGGCTATTTTGATGCTCGTTGCCAATATTATTGGCCTTGGACTGGGCCCTTTATCGGTAGGTATATTAAGTGATTATCTCTTACCGATTTATGGCGCAGACTCGCTTAAACAGGCAATGTTAATACTCCTACCCTTTTTTATGTGTTGGTCTTCCTTGCACTTTTATCGGGGCTCAATCGACTTAGAACACGATCTAGATGCAGCCCCTGACTAGTGAAAGAGGACGCAGATCATTTTATCATGATGCTGTGTTAGTGCGGATTTACGCTGTTAAAGTGGACAGGTAACGCGGTCCAGTAAGTAAATATTTTGTCTAAGGTTGATAATGTGATTTTATATAATACTGAAACCATAAAATATTATAACGACGTCGGTGCTTGGGCTGATATCAGTCTAATTGATCTTTTCAAGGATAATGTAAGGAAGTATGAAGGTGAGATTAGCCTGATTGACCCTATTAACAAGCAGCAGATAGCAGGATTCAAGCCTGATCGAATTACATATAGCCAGCTGGAGAACCGGGTAGATGTGCTGGCAACAAATCTTATTAAAGTAGGTATAAAAAAAGATGATGTCGTGGTCGTTCAACTGCCTAATATCATCGAATTGGTAATTGCTTATCTTGCGATAACTAGTGCTGGGGCAATTATCAGCCCGGTACCAATGCAGTGGCAACGCAACGAATTATCACATGTCATGAAACAAACCGACGCAAAAATGTTTATCGGTATGGATGTATTCAAGAGTTATCATTTGATGGATGTTGTTCGCCAATTACAATCAGAAATCGCTTGTCTTAAATATATAGTTTCCTTAGACGAACTTCGTCGTATGACGAGGGGAGAGGCAGATATAATTAGCTTGCAGGCACTGAGACCTCAGGCCAATGAGGTTTTTACGATTCAGTGGACCTCTGGCACTGAGGCACAAGCCAAAGCTTGCCCCTTAACCCATAACAATCAAATTTTTCAGGGGCGATGCTACCAACATTTAGGTGTGCAGAAAAGAAGCAAAATTCTTTGCCTGCCGCCGCTTGTTAATGCGTCCGGCATGAGCGCTTTTTTTATTCCATGGCTACTATCAGCGGGGAGTTTAATATTACACCACCCCTTTGATTTAGATATCTTTGTTCAGCAAGTGACGGCAGAAAAGATTAATTATTTTGGTATGGTCCCTGCCATGTTAAATATGCTTCTTAAATATCCTAGTAGTGAAAATCTAGATTTAAGCTCAGTGAATTTAATCGTTACTGGTTCGGCTTCTCCATCAGGCTGGTCTATTAAGGAGTTTAAACAGCGTTGGGGTATGGATATTTGTACTATTTACGGAATGAACGAGGGGGCTGTATTTGCATCGATGATCGACTTAGACGGCATACCGTCAGAAAACAGGTCTGGCCTTTATCCGTGGTGGGGAAAAAAAGGAACTGCCTGGCCCAGTGAAATCGCTAATCAATCGCTGTCAGCAATTGAATCTAAACTTGTTGATGACAATGACGAGGAGGTTATCGGTAATGGTGATATTGGCGAACTAAAAGTAAAAGGTCCGGGTATTTTCTCAGGTTATTATAAGAGACCGGATTTGAATAACAAGGTTTTTGACGATGATGGCTTTATGAAAACAGGAGATATCTTCAAAATTATAGAGGATAAATACCTAATTTTTTTTGATAGAAGTAAAGATATTATTGTTCGCGGTGGAGTTAATATTAGCGCTCAAGAGGTCGAAAATGCGGTATTAAGGCATCCGGACATTACTGATACTGCAGCTGTGCCAATGCAGGACAACAAGTTGGGTGAGAAAGTCTGTATTTACATTGTTACTAGATCTGGGAAGTCGATCCGTTTGGATGATGTTTTGTTATTTTTAAGATCATCCGAAATTGCTATTTATAAGTACCCAGAAAAAGTCGTGATTGTTGACGAAATTCCACGAACACCGACGGGTAAAATAAACAAGAGTATATTGAAGAAAAGAATATCCAAAGCTTAGTAAATACAACTCAATATTAATTAACGGTTTTTGGGTAGTGAAACACACTAATCTTTTGGGGTTGAGCCTAATTGGAAAGGGTTGTAAAAAAGTATTATGAATTTTGAATTTTCTGAAGATCAGTTGTCTTTTCGAGATTATGTCCGTCAATTTTTGGCGGATCAGTGCCCACTATCCTTGGTGCGTGATATTTTTGAAACGGACAAAATGTACGCTGATAATTTGTGGCAACAAATAACAAAGCTGGGTTGGACCGCTGTTACTATACCGGAAGAGTATGGAGGTTTGGGCCTAGGGCAACTAGAGCTTTGTATTATCGCCGAGCAATTAGGTCGGGTGTTAGCGCCTATCCCATTTTCTAGTAGTGTATATTTGGCAACAGATTTACTAAATAACTTTGGTACGAAAAGGTTAAAAGAGCGATATTTGCCACAGTTTGCGAAACAGGGATTAATTGGTACTGTCGCTGTAGGGGAGCACACGGGTCAGTTTATCCCGGGGGCAAATAGCCTTCTTGATACCTATGTTGATAATGGAAAAGTATACGGTTGTAAACTGCCAGTTGCCGATGGCTTGATAGCAGATGTTGCCATAGTTATGGCAGCAAGCGCTAAAAATAGTAATTGTAATAAACTCTACTTAGTAGAGTTAAATCAGCAGTCAGTATTAAAAACCCCGTTAGCATGTATTGACCCTAGCCGAAACGCCGCGAAGATTAGTTTTTCAGGTACTGAAGCAATGCCGCTTACCACATCTCAAAGTGCTGCAATTCAACTTCAAAATACTTATGAGCGTGCGGCAGTAGCCATTGCCTTTGAGCAGTTGGGTGGTGCTGAAGCCGCTTTTAATACTTCAAAGGATTATGCCCTGCAGCGATATACGTTTGGTCGTGTTATAGCGAGCTATCAGGGTATGAGGAATAAATTAGTTGATATTTATACAGATATTACTCTGGCGCGTGGCAATTGTTACTTTGGTGCCTGGGCCGCAAGTGTTGATGACGATGAACTTCCGTTAGCGGCGGCAGCCGCAAGAATCAGTTCTAGTAAAGCTTACTATCATGCAAGTAAAGAAAATATCCAAATACATGGTGGTATGGGGTACACCTGGGAAATGGATTGCCACTTCCACTATCGTCGAGCTAAATGGTTGGCCGTATTGTTTGGCAGCGAACGCTATTGGAAAAACCATCTTGTCAATCAACTATCTAACAAGGTTATTGATTCAAGGGAAAGGTAACCAAGACTTATCATTTTGGCGCGCTGCAACATTTTAATATTATTTTAAGAGGGGCATGCTATGGATTTTAACGACACTGCGCAAGAGGCTATATTTAGAGGAGAGGCTTGTGCATGGCTTGCACTCAATGCACCTCTCCTAAGAGACGATACTGTTAGCGATTTACAGTGGGCGAAAAGATGGGAGAAAAATAAGTTTGATGGAGGTTGGTCCTGCATACATTGGCCAAAAGAATACGGCGGTAAAAACTCGACGATGGTTGAGCAAATTATTTTTACCCAAGAAGAATCTCAATACGCAGTGTTACAAAATTACCCTTGCTTTAATTTCGGGCAGGCCATGGTTGCACCAGTTTTGATGGCTTATGGTACAGAGGAACAGAAGCGTCGCTATTTGCCAAAAATTGCAAGCGGCGAGGAAGTCTGGTGTCAATTGTTTAGCGAATCATGCAGTGGCTCCGATTTAGCGGCGATGCGCACTAAAGCAGTTAAAAACAAGGATAACTGGATTATTAATGGACAAAAAATATGGAGCTCTTTTGCGCACTATAGTGACTTAGGGTTAATGATTGCTCGGACTGATGCGAGTCTACCGAAGCATAAAGGTTTAAGCTGTTTTGTGGTAGAAATGGATGCACCTGGGATAACGTTGCAGCCCATACGCGATATGACTGGGAGTGCAGACTTTAACGAAGAGCTGTTTACTGATTTACATGTTACCGATACACAGCGTCTTGGTGATATCGGAGAAGGATGGAAGATTACCGTGGCGACCTTAATGAATGAGCGGGCGAGTTTGAGAGGTAGAAAGCGGGCAGAAGATGTGGACCTTTTATTGGCACTGGCAAATCAAGTTAAAATTGACGGCGAAGCCGCCATTAACAATGCAGCAGTTAGAGATAAAGTAGCTGATTGGTGGTGCAAGTCAAGTGGACTTTACTATAACGGATTGCGTTCATTAACAGCGCAGTCAAAGGGGACTGATCCGGGTCCTGAAGAGTCGATTGTAAAAATGGTGAAGCAACCCATGGTGCAGGATATCTATGCATTTTGTTTAGAACTAATGGAAGGCCATGGTGCAATCACATCGTCAGATGGCACTATTCAAAAAGATATTTTCCATGCTGAGTTTATGGCATCCCCTGGAATGAGAATTGCTGGGGGCACTGACGAGATTTTGGCCAACATTATTGCTGATCGTGTGTTACATCTCCCCTCAGATCTAAGAGTGGATAAATGGGGTCCTTTTAATGAAATCCCAAGCAAATTTTGAGAGTGTAGAGCTTATTCGACAAATTCAACCCCAATTTTTCATTTTTGAGGTAGTGAGCAATGACTAAACAATTACTAGAAAGTTTTGATAATGGCGTGGCTACGTTGACTATGAATCGCCCGCAAGATCGCAACGCTATGACGGCGGCGATGATGAATGCAATGGCAGAGGCGGTTGTACGATTAGCAAAAGATCCTAAAGTTAGATTACTAGTGCTTACTGGGTCAGGTAATACTTTTTGCGTGGGGGGAGATGTAAAAGGTTTTGTTGACGACACTGGTGCTATCGCTGCCGAGCATGATTCGGTTGAGTTATTACGGGAACGAACGCGTATTAGCGAACTTTTATATACGATGCCGAAACCCACGCTAGCCATTATTCCGGGCGCCTGCGCGGGGGCTGGTTTGTCGTTGGCACTGGCCTGTGACATGAGGATGGTGGTCGATACGGCTAAAATAACTACTGCTTTTACTCGCGTTGGAACCTCGGGAGATTTTGGTGGCGCCTGGTTTTTGACTCACATGGTTGGGTCAGCCAAGGCGAGAGAACTGTATTTCACCGCCGATGTCATTCTAGGAAAGCAAGCCTATCAACTTGGCCTGGCTAACAGGTTAGTTACAGTCGAGACCTTAGAGCAAGAGTCAAAGAAATATATTGAGTCCTTAGCTAATCTGCCAACAATTGCCATTGGTTATATTAAAAAAAATATCAATATGGCACAGCAGGGATCGCTAGCGCAGGTGTTAGATATAGAGGCTGCTCATATGGTTTTAAGTACGATGACCGATGATCATAAGTCTGCAGCTCATGCTTTCCTGGCGAAAAAACCACCGATCTTTGAGGGTTGTTAATGAGGAGCGTAAGATGATTGATCGAATCGATCGTGTTCAGATCGCTGTCAAGTCGATCGATAAAGCGGCAGCGACGTTTAATCGTTTACTCGGCGCAGAGGTAATTGATAGATCATATAGCCAGTACCTCAATGCTAGTCGCATAGTGATGGCTCTTGGAGAAAGCGAGATTGAACTGTGCCAAGCCGATGGGGCGGGTTATACGGCTGATTTCTTAACTACCAATGGTGAGGGATTGATGATTGCTGGACTGTGCTGCGCCAACCCCGATCAATTGAAAAATCGCTTACGAGCAATGAACTTTACGCTCATAGAAGACGGTGATCAGTTTTATCTGCCAAGTAGCGAGCACTATGGTATGCCGTTTGTGATAACAGCCACGAAGTCACGTAATCGTATCGGCGCTGTGAGCTTTCTGTATGAAGTTACTCACAGCCTTTTCAGTGATTGGCGCAAAGTAGCGTCTCACTACGCCGGTGTATTTGATCTTGACCCCAATCGTTTTTCCTCTATTCAGAGTAAGTTATTCGGCTATGACGGCTGCCTAACATTGTTCGACCCACCTAATCGACTAGACCGTATAGAGCTGGCGCAGGTAGTAAATAATGAAGTCCCAATGGGACGTTGGACGCAGCGACGTGGAGATTCTCTCTATATGTGTTCCTGTGAGAGTCATGATATTAGAAATCTTGTTGAGCGGTTTTTAAGTGCGGGTGTGCGCTGGACTCCAAGGGGAAATAATAAGGAGTTAGAAGGTGATGGGTTTTGGTCCCATCCAGCAGATCTGCATGGCGTGTTATTGGGAGTTTCACGCACAACCGTTGCGTGGGAGTTTTCTGGTCGCCCAGAATTTGTAGATCCGCCCGCGTTAAAAGTTTAAGTATTTATGGTTAAGTGTTTTATTCCCTTTTAACGCTTCTATGAGTGGTAAATATATAAAGGTGTACTCTTTGAGTAACAAGGTAACCCTAAAAATATGCTTTTTTCGATACTCATTGAGTATACAACGAGGTATAGAATAATCAATTTAAGGCACTCTCGATACTCTTTGAGTACCCACTAGTTACGCTTTGAGTAACGGGTGTTCTGATCACTTTTCCAAACTAAACTTTCTGGGAGGTGTCGAAGTAGGTCTAATCTCTAAGTCCTTGCCCTCGCATTCATCGATTTGTTGCCATGTCATAGCATACAGAGCGCATCTGCTATGCGGGTTCTGAAACTTACCCTGACGCGTTCTAATGATTAGGTTAGCCGCCATAAGTTCCTTCACAGCATCATTCAAAGTTGCGCTTCTCTTCCACCCTCGCGCCTTTAATGTGCCAAGAGCCGCCGTCAAATCTCCATTATTCTTCCCGTTATACTGGTGAACCAAATCAACTAGCAGAGCCTTAGATTTATAACTAAGCCCAATATAGTCTGAGTTAGTCAGCACGGCATGAGGAATTAGAATGAATCGACCGCTCTCGCGTCTATTTTTAGCCTTCTCTCTTCGCTTAGATGGATTCATGACAGAGAGGGTCGTTTGATAGTCTCTGAATAGGCAGTTTTTGGCCTTCCATAGACTTTTCCCGCTGATAAGGCCGAAATCTATGTAATGGGCAGGATTCCGACAAACAGGATGAAATAGAGTCCTTAAAGCCCCTTTCTAGGTGATATGGAGTGCAACCAACACACTCCGCACATTTGGCATTGACTGCATAGGCCCTTGAAGAAGGGCGAGTCTGAAACTGTCCGATAGGATTAGACCTATTCATTATGGCTGCTCCCTCGGGTATCTTGATGCCTGCTTTCAACGTAAGCACGTATCTCGTGCTCCCACCAGCCAGCGCCGCGGCCGCCTTCAATAAGCTTTACAGGGGAGGGGAAGCGATCTTGGGATATTAGGT
>Ga0075444_10001716_pt1 | contig 13455 bp, 20 predicted proteins | sample CoawatmetaG01DNA_FD_76836 | JGI IMG/M metagenome (GOLD analysis project Ga0075444, IMG submission 76836) | Marine microbial communities from the West Antarctic Peninsula - Coastal water metaG017-DNA | ecosystem: Environmental > Aquatic > Marine > Coastal | place: Atlantic Ocean: West Antarctic... | reverse complement strand
GCTTAAAGAGATAATGATCTACGCAGGTCGTGCCAATATGTATGACGACTGGCTAAGGTTTCAAGCTGATGCTAAAAGAGCTAGGGCGCAGGAAGAGAAAGACATGCTCTACGCTCAAGCTAAGAACAAGCAAAAGATGGTTGAGATATTTACAGTTATCTGTACAGCCTTAGTAGCTGTTCCCGCTATAGGTGGAGCAGCCTATATTATATTTACTATCCTTGGACATATCTAATGGTCGAAGAAACTAAACAAATACTAGACGTAGCAGCAGCATCTACAGCCCTTATGGCAATGGCAGCCTGGTTACCACCAACAGCTTCTTTGTTAACAATTATATGGATGTGTCTACGAATCTATGAGTCCGATACTGTGCAGAAACTAGTGCATGGTGAAGACACTAAAGACTCTTAGTAACTTACGTTTACAAACTTCACTTTTATGTACATATAACTGTAAACATGCAGCACTTTTTGGCACCTACTAACTAACAAGGAAAAATTAAATGGACATGGTAAGACTCCGTGAAACCATCACCAGGCACGAAGGTTCCCGGTTAAAAATGTACCAAGACTCTCTAGGTATTTGGACCATCGGCGTGGGACATAACATCCAAGAAAAAGGCATTTCTCCAGCGGTCATGGAACTGATGCTCGATGAGGACCTGGAGGAAGCGATTAGTGAACTAAAACGCAGTGTCAGCTTTTTTAGCAAGATGCCTCAGCAGGTCCAAGAAGCCCTGGTCAACCTTTCGTTCAACATGGGCATCCCAAGACTCATGCAGTTCAAAAAGACCCTGGCATTACTTCGGAACGGTGAATTTGAGTCAGCTGCTGATGAGCTGCTGGATTCTAGGTACGCCGAACAGGTGGGTCAAAGGGCCTTGGAAATCGCTGACATGATAAGGACGGCTTAATGCTCCACAAGTTTAGGAGTAAGTCTCCCGAAGTAAAAACTCAGGTCTTAGAATCATTTGTGGTCACGTTAATGTGGATCGCAGGTTTCACTGAGCTGACTCGCCTTTTATAACTCTCAGAAGGAAGCTAAGTATGCTACAGACATTACTCTCCCCGATTCTGGGTATCGTAGGCACAGCCCTTAATGGACACCTGGAAAAAAAGAAAGCCCAGGCAGAGTTCCAGGTAGAGAACATTCGAGCGCAAACGACCATTCGTCAAAAGGTTGTATCTGGCGAACTGGAGTGGAACCAGGCGATGGCTGAGGCATCCTCGAATAGCTGGAAGGATGAGTGGTTAACTATTTTGGTCAGTATACCCTTGGTCCTGGCGTTCACCGGGCACACCGAGGTGGTCGAGAGGGGCTTCATTGCTTTAGAGGCAATGCCTAGTTTCTATCAGACAGCCGTTGGTGTGGTATTCGCTGCGTCATTTGGCGTACAGCAGCTGACAAAGATGTTCAAAAAGTAGACCAGCGGATTTTTAGTCCGAAGGTAAAAACAGGCTAAATCGGCCAACGGACAAACTAAGACATCGGTCACTAATTACTAGTGATCGGTGTTTTTTCGAGAAGTGTCCACCCTTAACCAGGGACTTGTATTCGGCAGATTAAAATGGTTATACTCGAAGCCTGCTTTTGCAGTACAGCGGGAAATCCGTTGTTTGTGGGAGTCTTGAGATACCGTGTCAGTAGGCTCTATGGGGGCTGTAGCCGCCCCTAAGAGGTCCTAAGATCTATTAGTACACTCGCAAGAGGTTACCAATAGCTCCTAAGACTACGCCTGACAAGGCATTCGTTACCACTGCTTACTCAGGTAAGAGTAAAAATGGTGGGCCGTCCGCGACTCGAACGCGGGACCAGCGGATTAAAAGTCCGATGCTCTACCAACTGAGCTAACGGCCCCGAGTTACCTGGGTAAAAGTCACCAAAAGTGACAAAAAGGGGCAACGGACAACATCTCAAGACTCTCGAATTTGTAGTTAATTTGAGGGAATTACCTGATGAAAACAGTACTAGAGTTTACCTTAGAAAACGGCCATAGAATTTGGTCAGATAGACACCTAAAGGATAGCCAGGCCAAGATAGTCCGATTTTCAAACTTCAGCGACTTTAAGAGCCGGGCATTGGGCGACTACAAGCCCAAAGAAATCTATGCATTCCTAGACCACCTAGCCTTAGAGGGACTGTCTGACAGCACTCTCAATCGATACACAGCTTGCATAAGTAGCATTATGAAACTAGCTGTGAAAAACGAGGAGATAGCACACGCACCTAATCTGGTGTGGAAGAAAGTCAAAAACGGACGCCCTAGGTTTTTCAATGACGAGGAATTCGAGAGTATCTTAGACTTCTACAGCCAATCTAAATGGCCGTGGATGTCTGACATGTTCATCCTAGGAATTCAGACAGGAATGCGCCTCGGCGAGATCCTTGCCATTGAAAACCCAGACAGCAAGACGCAGGGAGTAATTAGCGCAGACGGTCGATTCGTACACCTGACAAACACCAAGAATGGTAGCGACAGGAACGTCCCCCTGGTCCCTGCAGCCCGTGAGGCGCTGGTCAGGCTCAACAACCGCCCAAGCCACATTTGGAGACACAAGCCTTTCTACACGGCTCTAGCAGCCTGTAAAGACGAGCTGTTTAGGGATGACAAGCACTTTTGTTTCCACATCACTCGGCACACCTGTGCTTCCAATTTAATCAACAAAAAGCGACTCCCGGACCTAGCTGTTGCAATGCTACTAGGCCATGCATCGCTAACGACTACCCAAAAATACGTCCACGAAGACAAAGAATCCATGATGAGCATGATTTCAGAGGAGCAACACTAATGACTACAGCAAGTTGGAAAAACTTTTACGTCAGCGAATATGACCAGGAGATGCACTGCTTACCAAAGAAAGTGGTAGAGGTAGGGCAGCAAAGGAAGCGTACTGAGATTGATTACGCCATTGAAGCGATTGAGCGGGCCAGGGAGACACTCTATGAGCTGCAAGAGACCACAGACCGCCATGCCTACAAAAGTATCCTGGAGAGCGCCGTAGCAAAAATTAAGGACGCTGAGACCCTAGCTTCACGCCTGACACTGAAGGAGAGTTACCCCAGTTAAAAAAGTCCAATTAAAACAAACAATGGTCGCTTTTATGCATTTTTGTATAGTAAAGTTGGCCGGTAGAAGTGGGCAAACATAGAAGTGTCCACCCTTAGAGTATACACATTGACACATTGAGGGATTTACTTATGTCAGGAAGCATAGATACGCTGGAATTAGAGCGTGAGAACACCATGATCGACAATGGCCGCGAAAGATTTCTTAAACGACAAGAGGGAAACTTAAGCCCTTCTACACAGAACAACCCCCAAAAGTTAATAACTGAAGCAATGACCAGAGTAGCTGATGCTATTCAAAAGAGGATATCGGTAGAGGAAAACTCTGGTGCACGAAATCACTGTTGGTACCAGGATATCAAGGGTCTAGATGTTGACATGTTAGCTTACCTGGCCCTGAACACTTGTATGGATAGTGTTGGACTAAAGTCATCCTTGACGTCATGTATCAGCCGCATTGGGCAGAGGATAGAACTGGAACACTGGTCAGCAGGTCTAAAGGCTCACGACAGTAAGCTGGCAAAACGTATTGAATGCCAGGTAACCAAGGCTCACAGCAGCACTAAGTACAGGACAAAGTCTGCCAGGATCATCGCGTCTAAAGCAGGCTATTCTTTAGAGACTTGGCTACCTACAAGACATGTAAAAGCAGCAACACCTCTTATCAACGCAGTACTTGAGCACTCAGGAATCTTTGATATCTGGGAAAAGTCTTCCCAAAAGCGGACCATGAAGAAAATGGGACTGACCCCAGAGGCAACTTTGGCCCTAGCAAACATGGACCACAAAGCATCCTGGCTAGAACCTATGTTTGCTCCGATGATTGTGCCTCCAACCAAGTGGACCAAGTTTGACTCAGGTTGCTACAGAGACGCCGTTTTGGCAGAACAGGTGCCCCTGGTACGCATGGCGACTCACAGCCAACGCAAAGCTATTGAGCACGATATTGCTAAGGCGGGCTCAGAGGGTCCAGAGTACCTGCAGGCTCTCAATGCAATTCAGGCAACTCCACTTCGGATTAACGCCTATATCGTAGAAGCTGTAGCTTGGGCTTGGGATACTGATGCAGATGTGGGTACCTCCTTCCCGTCAAAGAAAATAATGGAAAAACCTGCTGTGCCTGCAAATTGGGATGGTCTTACAGACTACGCTAAAAAGGGTTACAGCCTAAACTGCCGCGAAATCAACGAAATCAACAGAGACACCGTCAGCCAGGCAATTGTGATGACCCAAGACCTTAAAAGTGCTAAGGATTTATTGCAGTTTGATGAGTTCTATCTGCCGTGGAACCTAGACTTCAGAGGCCGCTGTTACCCAATACCACACTTCAACTACCACAGGGATGACCATGTTAAGGCTATGTTTGAGCTGAGTAACACTAAACCTATGACTGAAGACGGGGCCAGTTGGTTGGCAATACACCTGGCAAACGTGGGTGATTTTGACCGGGTGTCAAAGAAGTCTTTTCAGGACCGCGAACGCTGGACCAACGACAACTCTGCTTGGCTGTGTGAAATAGGTAGAGACTTCAAAAAAACTGCCTGTGACTGGGGGAGAGCTGACAAGCCCTTCCAGTTTCTTGCAGCATGTCATGCCTGGTCACAGTGGGTAGAGTTTGGTGTGCTATACCACTGTCCCATACCCACCGCGCTGGACGGTAGTAACAGTGGCTGCCAACACTACTCAGCAGCAAGTCTTGACGAGCGTGATGGTGCCTTAGTAAATCTAACGCCCAGTGAGTCCCCCAGAGACATTTACCAAACTGTTGCGGACCTTGCAACTCAGAAGGTCCAAGAGATCGCTAAGGTCTCAGGTGACGACCAGGCGAGTGCAAAAGCATGGTTGGTCTATGGCATTAGCCGTAAGGTCTGTAAGCGCAACACAATGACATATGCATACAGCTCCGGCGTCTACGGGTTTGGTGAGCAGCTTGTTTCAGATGTTATGACGCCTCTGGGAAAGCAAGTGCTTGAGGGCGGTCTCACCTGTCATCCATTTGGGGACACTACTGAAGAGACCAGTAAGGCAGCTAAGTTTCTAGCCAAAATTAACATGGAGGCAATACGAGAGGTCATTAGTTCAGCCGCTGCAGGCATGGAGTTCTTTAAGACAATAGCAGGCGCCCTGGCACACGAAGGTAAACCAGTGCGTTGGACTACACCTACCGGGTTCACGGCTGTGCAAAAGTACAGTGACTTCGATATGAAGAAGGTAAAGCTGTACCTACATGATCGCAAGACACATGTTGACAAGCGCACCCAAGTTACCGTTCGTGAGAGTCCTAAAAGCTCAATTAACAAACGTAAGTCTAAGGCTGGTATTTCTCCAAACTTCATACACAGTATGGATTCTTCGCATCTTATGAGAACGGTCATGCTCCTTAAAGACAACGGGGTAACTGACTTCTTTTTGATACATGATTCTTTTGCCTCAACTCCACCTGATACCGACCTAGTGTATGTAGCAGTCAGAGCAGCTTTTGTGGATATGTATGATGGGTTTTGTATGTACCAAAAGTTTTTGGATGAAGCTAGGCAGCAACTTAGTGTCCAAGGCTGCGAGTCACTAGAGGTTGAGATACCAAAAAAAGGTACCTTAGATCTTAATTTGATACTGCAGTCTGAGTACTGCTTCGCATAACTAATTTAACGAGAGATGAGAATGGGTAAAGGTAGCGGCAGAAGGCCGACAAATGAAAATGCTTTTGGTACAAACTATGACAAGATATTTAATAAGCCACCAGAGAAAAAGGAAACTCCGGTAAACGGGGAAAAGAAAAACAAAACTAAGAAGTAACTTTTGAAAGAAAGCCCAAGGTCATGTGAAAGCATGGCCTTTTTTTTCGCCTATCAGTTGTGATTTGGAATCTGCAAATACCCCAAGTTTTCACTCATTTCTGAGCGATTTTAGAAGTGTCCACCCTTTAGAGTACAGCAAAAGGAAAATTAACTAATGCATCCCCGTGAACGTGTGCATGGAATGGTCGAGTTGCTAAGAAGCAAAAAGAAGGATCTTCCACAGGCACTAATTGAAGAAGCTAAAAAACTAGGGATTCCCCTAGACCCAAAACCACCAACACTAACCAAAACCAAGGAGAGCATCAATGGCTCAAAATAGCAGAGTAGCATTTACCACTAACGTAGGCCGCGCACAGTACCCGTGGCTCAACACACCCGATTCTGCTTTCGGGGGTGAACCCAAGTACAAAACCAATTTGATCATAGAGGACTCAACTGACCTCGTTAACTTAATCCAAGATTCTGCCAGGCAAGAATTTGGTGGTAAAGCTGACCGAGCAAGAATGCCTTTTGACCTCGATGAGGACACTGGCGAATGTGTAGTCAAAGTAAAGTCAAAGTATGCCCCAGCGTTTTTCGATGCTACCGGCCAAGAAATTTTTGGCGCACAGATCCCTCAGTTATTTGGCGGCAGTATCCTGAGAGTCGGTGGTTGGGCTTCGCCCTACTCGGTCTCTGGCACTAACGGTGTCTCGCTACAGTTAACCAGAGTACAGATCATTACTCCGGTCTCTAGCTCGGCAGGCGGCGGCGATGGCTCAGGCTTTGAAAGTGTCGAGGGTGGTTTCACTGCTGGCGATGTTATGGAGGAAACTACTGAGGTACAAACGGATGAAGTTCAGCAAGAAGCAGCAACATCGGCTGACCGTTTCTAGAGGCATCAAGCATGGTTACCGAAGTGGACTCGAGGACAAACTGTCAAAGCAAATAAAGACAGCAGGACTCGAGGTCCAGTACGAAACAGACAAGATCAGTTACCACGTTCCCCCCCGTCAGGCGAAGTACACACCTGACTTTAGGCTGCCCAAGGATGGCGGCTTTTTTTATGTGGAGGCGAAAGGTATCTGGGATGTTAAGGACCGGCAAAAGCATCTACTGATTCAGGAGCAATACCCTGAGATCGACATCCGTTTTGTCTTTAGTAACTCCAACAACAAGTTATACAAAGGATCGAAAAGTACCTACGCCAGTTTTTGCGATAAGCATCGACTGAGGTGGGCGCATAAAACGATACCTGATGAGTGGCTCGCAGAATAGTGAGCATGGGCTGCCCTTAACCGGGTGGCCTTTTTTTTAATTTTTGAGGGGAAATGAAAATGGAAGCTCCACAAAGTTCCACTGAGAACACATTTATTAAACATGTGCCGTGCGATGAGTGCGGTAGCAAAGATAACAACGCTCTGTATTCCGATGACAGTACCTGGTGTTTCGGATGCGAGCATTACGTCCCAGGTGATGGCACTGAGGATACCCAGCCAGCAAAGGTAAACTCAGGACTACTACCAGGTACTTATGCTGCACTGTCAGCTCGGCGTATAACTGAAGAAACCTGCAGAAAGTTCGACTACCAGATCGGGACAGATGGTAAACGCCCGGTACAGATTGCTAACTACCGAGATGAGTCAGGCCAAGTGTCTGCACAAAAGATTCGGGATGCTGACAAGAACTTTAAGATTCTTGGTGATGGCAAAGCCATGCAGCTGTTCGGCCAGCACCTATGGACTAGTGGTCGCAAGATCGTCATCTGCGAAGGCGAAATAGACACCCTGACAGTCTCCCAGGTCCAAGGTAATAAGTGGCCTACTGTTGGTCTACCCCTGGGCGCCCAAAGCGGTAAGAAGGCATTACTTAAAGCCTGGGACTACCTTCTTGAGTTCGAGGAGATAGTACTGATGTTCGACCAGGATGACGCTGGTAAGAAAGCTGCATTGGACTGTGCCGAGGCTCTCCCAGTAGGCAGAGTAAAGATAGCTACCTTGCCAGAGAAAGATGCTAACGAGTGCCTAAAGAAAGGGCTCGAGAAAGAGATCATCAATGCAATCTGGAGAGCCAAAGAGTGGAAGCCTGAAGGTATTGTCAGTGCTAGTTCACTTCGAGACGTCATTGGTGAAAAAGACGAGCTGTCTACTATTGCCTACCCGTTCACCAAGTTAAACGAGATCACCAAGGGCATACGCCCTGCCACCCTAGTCACCATATGTGCCGGTAGTGGTGTGGGTAAGTCTACCTTTGTTACTGAGATTGCATATGCCCTACAGCAGTCCGGGCAGAAGGTTGGAATGCTGATGCTTGAGGAGACAAACAAACGCACAGTCCAAGGACTAATTGCTGTTCACATGAACACAAACTTTGTGCAGCAGGGAGATCTAGCTACCAGGGAACAGATAGAGAAAAGCCATGATGACCTTTTTAAAGACACAGAGATTGAACTGTGGGATCACTTTGGTAGCTCAAGCCTAGATGTTGTTGTAAATCGGATTCAGTACATGGTCCGAGCCACTGGTTGTCAGCACATAGTTTTAGACCATATTTCAATACTGGTCAGCGGGTTAACTGGTGAGGTATCTGATGAGAGAAGGCTCATTGACCTGATTATGCACAAACTAAGAACCACTGTGCAGGAGCTAGGCATAACCCTGTTCTTGGTTAGTCACCTAAAGAGACCCCAGGGCATTGGCCACGAAGCAGGTGCCAAAGTGGAGCTATCACAGCTCCGAGGTTCTCACTCAATTGCCCAACTTGCTGATGCTTGCATAGGGCTACAAGTTAACCCTGAAGACCCAAGTGATGACACTCGAGAGATTGTAGTTCTCAAAAACCGATTCACAGGCCAAGTAGGTTTTGCTGGCCGTCTGAAGTACCACCGATCCCAAGCTCGACTGCTCGAGATTTCGGATATGGATTCTAAATTTTAAATAGAGAGGATATTTATCATGATAAATCATGAAGAGAGCTTCCTGGAGTTTCACCAGGCCAACCCCCACGTTTACGAGCTGTTTAAAAAGTATTGTAACGCCGCAGTAAAAGCTGGACGTAGTAACTATTCAGTGTCTTCAATTTTTGAACGCATAAGGTGGTTCCAAGACATTGAGACCCGAGATGATTTAGGTTTCAAACTGAACAACAATCACCGGGCTTATTACGCCAGGATGTACCAGCTACAGCATCCTAATAGAGTTGGGTTTTTTAGGACCAGGACTCTGACATCAAAGCGCCTGCCCTATACCCAAAGTGTCCTTAGTAGTTCAACGCAACTGGAGCTACCGTCATGTCACTGATCTTTGATCTGGAGACCAACGGCCTCCTGGACCAGTTGGACACCATCCACTGCATTGGGATCTTAGATACAGAGAGCAGCGAAGGTGCTCAGGTCTACCACGGCGAGGACATCCCTGGTCAACTTGAGAGGCTATCCAAAGCCGATGAGATCATCGGTCACAACATCATTGGATTTGACCTACACGCTATCAAGAAGGTCTACCCAGAGTGGACCTACCAGGGCAAAGCCACAGACACCCTAGTGCTCTCTCAGCTATTCCACGCTGACCTAATATCAGAGGACTCCGCTAAGGTAAACGCAGCTGAGGTGTTGCCAAGGAACCTCTGGGGGCGCCATTCACTGAAATCCTGGGGCATGAGAATGGGCACCATGAAGGGTGACTATGACGGCGGCTGGGAGGAGCTCAATGATGACATGCTGGTCTACTGTAAACAGGATGTGACGGTCACCTACCTGCTCTATAAGAAGCTAATGGTTGACAGTGAGATCTTCAGCACCCGGTCTATTGAACTGGAACATGAGATGGCCGATGTGTGTGACCGTATTGGCAACAATGGGTGGACCTTCGACACTGTCGCTGCTGGCGAACTCTATGCTGACCTGGCACAGAAAAGATCTAACTTGGAACGTGAACTAGCAGTACTGTTTGAGCCGTGGGAGATACACACCCAGATCATTCCTAAGCGCGACAACAAGACCCTAGGCTATGTCAAAGGCGAGCCGTTTACTAAGGTCAAGGTAGTTGAGTTTAACCCAAGTAGCCGCAAGCACATCCAGTACTGTTTACAACAGAAGTACAGCTGGAAGCCTAAAGAGTTTACGCCTAGCGGTGATGCCAAAGTAGACGAAGCAGTACTCAGCAAGCTCGAGTACCCAGAAGCCAAGAAACTGGCAATGATGTTTCTACTGACCAAGCGCATCGCTGCATTAGCAGAAGGCAATCAGGCATGGCTCAAGCTGTGTGACCTGGACGGCAAACTCAGGCACAGGATCATACCTGGTGGAACAGTGTCAGGTAGAGCCAGCCACCGATCACCTAACCTAGCCCAGGTACCCAGTACCCGGTCAGCCTATGGCCGTGAGTGCCGTGACCTATTCACAGCACCCCCAGGTTGGGTTATCTGTGGTTCGGATCTGTCTGGTATCGAACTCAGGTGCCTAGCGCATTACCTCGATGACGGGGGTGAGTACGCCAAGCAGATTCTCGAGGGAGACATCCACACGTTTAACCAAAAGGCTGCGGGACTCGCTACTCGGGACTTGGCTAAGACATTTATCTACAGCGTTCTATATGGCGGCGGTGATGGGCTCATAGGTTCTATCGTTGGTGGCAAAGCCAAAGACGGTAAACGCCTCAAAGCAGCATTCGACCAATCAATACCTGCGTTCAAATCACTTAAGAGCGAACTACTTAGGGCCTACAAACGTGGCTACCTCAAGGGACTTGATGGCCGTGCTTTAAGTGTCCGCAGTGAACACAGATGCCTAAGTCAGCTACTCCAGTCAGCTGGGGCAATCATATGTAAAGAGTGGGTCAGGTTAATTGACCAGGAACTAACCAAGGTAGGCAGTAAGGCATACATCATGGGTTGGATACATGACGAAGTGCAGATCGCCTGCCCTAACGAAAAGGAAGGAAATTATGTCGGTGACATCACTAGACGAATGGCGAAAGAAGCAGGAATTACTCTCAAAGTCGAAATCGACATCGAAGCAGAATATCAACTGGGGCGAACTTGGTCTGACACCCACTGATACTACTAACAATTTTGAGGACAGCCTGGACCAGATAATTGCAGTATGGATTGTCTTGGACCGTGGCTGGCGCAGCCCATTCAAAATCAAAAGTAACTTTGCTAGAGAGTCAGCAATGCACGTTGCCATCTGTGCATCAGAAGGATTAATCACCACGGCCCTAGAGCAAGACACCTGGGGAGATCGCTGGATAATTACCGAAGACGGTAGAGATTTTAAGGAGGAACTAGATGAACGTATTAGACAACTTATGTCCTAAAGAACTAAACATCCTGGTCGATGCTGACCTGTATTTATTCCAAGCCACTGTGGCGTCCGAGGAGACCATATGCTGGGACATAGATACAGACATATGGTCGCTTAGAGCAGACCTAAAGAAGGCTAAGAAGGCGTTTACAGAGCGTCTAGAGGGGTTCAAGGAGCGCCTCGATGGAGAGAACTTAGTCCTATGTTTTACCACAGGTAGTAACTTCAGAAAGACAGTGTACGAGCCTTACAAAAGCAACAGGAAGAAGGTCAGGAAACCAGTGGGATATGCCCACATGGTGACCTGGGCAATGGAGCACTGGACCTCAACTATTGTGGATACCCTAGAGGCCGATGACATCATGGGAATACTCCAGTCAGCCCCAGGTTATCCAACGGTGGTGGTGAGCGATGACAAGGATCTCCTAGGTGTTCCAGGCACTGTTTATCGCCCAATGAAGGACGAGCTCATCGATGTGTCACTAGCTGAAGCAGACGCCTGGTTCTTAAAGCAGTGTCTTATGGGGGACGCCACAGACGGCTACAAAGGCTGCCCTGGGATGGGTCCAAAGACTGCCGAGAGGGCTTTAGGTAATCATGGGTCTTGGGAACAGGTTGCCTATGCATACAGTGTCGCCGGGTTCACCAGGGAATATGCCCTCGCCCAATCACGTTGCGCCAGGATACTCAGGTGGGAAGACTGGGACCAGGACACACAACAACTCAAGCTGTGGGAGCCATAGAATGCTTATTGATAAACGATCAGTGATTACCGGGGTAGTCAATCAGATGGACCTCGGTGTCACATATGACGAACTAAAGCGTCACCAAGATGGCGAACTGGCACACAACGTATGGCCCATGCTCCTGCCAAGTCAGCGTGAGTTCCTAATCTCAGGCATCACACCAGAAGAGTGGCTGGATGTAATGGGCTGCGAGGACTGTGACGAATGATGCTGACTACGAGAGACCTAAGATGGGCCAATGGGACTGCCAGTCATCCCAAGGCAGCCTATGACCTACAGCTATGCTGCCTGGAAGAAGCGGTACCAAAATGCCGCTGCCTGGTAGGAGAAGGTAGCAATAGAAATAAGTTTAAACCATGCACCAAATGTGGACTGAGGATAAGAGTATGAGTATTAATGAAGCAACACCAGCAGACTGGGACCGCCTACGCACAGCTCACCCAGCGGTAGAGAAGGAATCAAAGATTAATCCAGAGCTCCTCGATAAGTACATAGCCCTTGCTGACGAAGAGCAGCGCCAGATCGACTTTAACAAGTTACTGCGGGACGAAGAGGAAGATGTGGTTAACAATCCAGACCACTACAACACAGGCAACATAGAGTGTATTGAAGCCATAGAGGAGAGCATGACCCCTGAAGCATTCAAAGGCTACCTCAAGGGCAACTCAATGAAGTACCTCTGGCGCTATGAGTACAAAGGTAAGCAGGTAGAAGACCTACAGAAATGTCAGTGGTATCTAGCACGACTGACACATGTGGTGTTTGATAAAGACTAAAAGGAATGGGCAATGGAGGGCACCGGCATCCTGTGTCGCTACAACAAGGCAGCTAAGATTACACAGTGTCCCTCCATCACCACAACTGGTTTTGCACCATTGAGGTGCGGACTATGCGCCAATGAAACACTAATAACAACAGTACATGAGACAAAGCGTTACTGATAAACGACAGGAAAAACAACGGACATAACCCCCAAATACACCCATAAATAGAAGTGTCCACCCATTAGGATAGTACATGGGGTCACGCCGCCGCGGGAATGAAGACCCAGTGACAGCAGACCGATGTCAAACACAACTAATTGTTTCCTGAGTGGGAATCACAGTGTCCCTCCACTGCCCACTCGGGAACTTATGTATCACATGTTAACTATAGCCAATCAGTTTAGGTCAGTAGGTGGTAATGCATAACTACCCTTAATGATTAGTGTAGATAACTACAGACAACACTAGACAACACTTAGTCCTTTGTCCTTAGTGACTAGTGTACAGGTACTGTGGTCTATCCGGCCAACCTAGGTTAACTATGGCCAGATATGTGTCCACATATGTTTCTTATAGTAGACATGTGCCGTCATGTGTTTCTTATAGTAGACATGTGTCTACCTGTGTTGACTAAGGTAGGACATGTGTTGACTAAGGTAGGACATGTGTTGACTAAGGTAGGACATGTGTTGACTAAGGTAGAACTAAGGTAGCTCCCCATTTTCACAGAAGAAATAATGGGTCATCCCAACAAATTTCTGAGGTTGGAAACAAATGTCAATGGCATCAGAGTAGGT
>Ga0075444_10001713_pt1 | contig 13471 bp, 13 predicted proteins | sample CoawatmetaG01DNA_FD_76836 | JGI IMG/M metagenome (GOLD analysis project Ga0075444, IMG submission 76836) | Marine microbial communities from the West Antarctic Peninsula - Coastal water metaG017-DNA | ecosystem: Environmental > Aquatic > Marine > Coastal | place: Atlantic Ocean: West Antarctic... | reverse complement strand
GAAGTTAGTAGTCTTTACTTCTTTATTTTGAGAACTCATTTGTATCAATTTTAAAGGTAATTGGAGCTTTGCAAATTATATCATTAAAAGCTTAATTTAATAACTAACGCTTAGACCTGAATGCCGTTGTAAAATACTTTTTATGAAAATAGCTATAGTCAAACTCTCAGCATTAGGCGATATTGTGCACGCTATGATTGTTTTGCAGTTTATAAAAAAATATAATCAAGAAATTGAGATTGATTGGGTGGTAGATGAAAGATACAAAGAGTTATTAGAATTTCACCCAGATATTAATAAACTACATGTTATTAATATAAAAAAAGCGAAAAAGAGAAAGTCATTTGTTTTACTTTTAAAAGAATTAAGTAAAGTTCGTAATTTTGGACCATATGATTTGGTAATTGATATGCAGGGATTAATTAAATCAGCATTAATTTCTCGGTTAATACCCTCGCCTATAACATTAGGGTTTGACCAAAACTCAATAAGAGAAAGAGTGGCTTCAATTTTCTATAATCGAACTTTTAACTATGGATACGATAAGAATGTAATCAATCGAAATTTTGAGCTTATAAAATTTGCCTTAGATTTACCATTTAATATTAAAGAGATTCACAATAAATTACCTTTTTTATTTCAAAGTCATGGAAATTTGATTCCAAACTTTTCTAGTATTAAAAAAAATATTATATTAGTACCTGGCGCTTCCAACTCATCGAAATGTTATCCAATTGAAAATTTTGCAAAATTTGTAGATTTATTAGACGCAAATTATCATGTTATATGGGGAAATGATGAAGAGAAATTGTTAGCCAAAAAAATAAAAAAACTTGCTCCACATGTCAATATCTGTGAAAAATTATCAATAGGTGCTTTAATATCTTTGATCTCACAAGCTAATCTTGTTTTAGGTTCAGATACTGGGCCTACTCATATTGGTTGGGCTTTAAATATTCCATCAATTACTTTATTTGGACCAACACCTGGATACAGAAATACTTATATTACTAAAATTAATCGAATTATCGAGTCAGATTCAATAGTAAACCCCTTTAAGCTAGATAAAAATGATAATTCAATAAAAGATATTGAAGTACAAAAGATACTAAAGGCTTCTAAAGAGTTATTACATCAATAATGGAAAGTTTTTTATCTAATAATCACTTGTTCTGATTGTTTAATGGAGCTAAGAATATATTTTGCATTTGAGTCTAAATCATTAATTTTATGGCCACTTCTGACAAGGAGAGTATTTTTAATTTTTGCCATATTAGCAGCTTCTATATCAGTTTCTTTGTCACCTATCATCCATGATTTTTCCATATCAATATCATATTTATCTTTCGCTTCAATAAACATTCCAGCCCTTGGTTTTCTGCAATTACAATTAGATTCTAGACTGTGAGGACAATGGAAAACCTCCAAAATATCAATGTTATTATCTTTAAACTGAGTTAGCATCCAGTGCGTTAATTTCTTATACTCACTTTCAGTGAAATAACCCCTAGCAATTCCAGATTGATTAGTTATTATGATTATCTTATAACCTAGCTTTTGAAAATTTAGGCAGGCTTCAAAAATGCCATCGATAAAAACAAAGTCCTCTATTTTGAAGACATAGTTTAATTCTTGATTAATGACACCATCGCGATCAAGGAAAATAGTTTTTATAGGCATAAATTAAGATGAGTATAATCGTTTATTAATTTAACTAGTTATTCTAAAGGATTCTAATGATTAGAAGCTTTAATCTCGATAAAACGTATCAATTCTTGCTAATATCTTTAGCTTTTTTGATGCCATTAACTGTATTTGGAGGTAATTTAGTTATTGTAATAATATGCGTTATATGGTTAGTGTCTGGAAATTATAAATTTAAGTATAGGGAAATTATAAATAGTAAGTTAATGCTTGTGTCCATAGGTTTTTTCGCTCTCCATATTCTTGGGCTATTGTGGACTGAAGACTTAGAATGGGGTCTTCATATTGTCCATAAAATGTGGTATTTTATTGGCCTCTTTCCAATTCTTTATACAATAGTGAAAAAAGAATATATTAGTATATATATTTCTGCTTTTTTGCTTGCAATTTCAATCACAGAAGTTTGTTCATATTTAGTTTGGTTTGAAATAATTGAACCCTTTAAAAATGCAACTGTTGAAAACCCTACTCCCTTTATGAGTCATATTTCTTACAATCCCATACTAGCATTTGCTACATATCTAGTTCTTCATGAGGTATTTTTTAATAAAAAATTAACAAATTTTGTTTACTCACTTTATGTTTTTTTTGCAATTAGTATGACAATTAATATGTTTATTACCGGTGGTCGTGCAGGACAAGTTGTTTTTTTTGTAATGTTGGCAATACTAATTTTTCAGGTTCTAGATAAGCAAAGAATCAAATCATTAATAACAATTTTTATAGTAATACCTTCAATATTCTTCACTGCATATCAGACAAGTAATCTTTTTGAACTAAGAGTTGATCAAGCTGTGCAAGAAGCATCAAATTATTCTGATAAACGTGTTTCCTCTGTTGGTTTAAGAATTAATTTTGCAATAAATTCATGGGATGTGATTAAGAATAATATATTAATTGGGATTGGAACAGGAGACTTTCCAAGCGAATATTTTAAAATTAATAAAATCAATTCACCAAATCTACCTACTACAACAAATCCTCATAATATGTATACTTTAATATTAATGCAGTTGGGCCTAGTAGGGCTCTTTAGTATGCTGAGTATTTTCTATTATCAAATAAAACTCTCATTTAATTCTTCAAATAAGTTTATCCGTGATGTTGGTATAACCCTTCCTATAATGTTTTTAGTTATTATGTTGAGTGACTCTTACCTTTTAGGACATTACACAACATTAATGTATGTATTTTTTAGTTCATTCTTACATAAAGATTTTGAGAAAAATTAAAAAAATCCTTCTAATTATCCAACGATCAAATGGAGATGTTTTTTTAAGTACTTCACTAATTAATAATCTCTATAGTTTTTATCAATCACCTGAAATTGATTTGCTTGTTAATGACGATACTTATCCATTAGCAAATCTCCTTCCAAATATTAATTTTATACATACATTTTCTTATGCAAAAAAACAAGAAAATCAATGGAAACAAGAAAAAAATCTCATATTGTCTTTATTTAAGAAATATGATTTAAGTATTAATTTAACAGCAAGTGACCGAAGTGTTATTTATGCCCTTATTGCTGGCAATGTTTCTATTAGCGCAGTTGAAAAGGATAAACGTAAATCCTGGTGGAAAAAAATACTACTTAGCCATCATTATTATTTTGATGCATCTAAGCACATCCTTTTAAATAACTTACAGCCCTTAAGAAAACTAGAAATAAAATATGATAATCTTCAGGCTAATGTCAACTTTCCAAGAAATGCCATATCTCATATTGAAAGTAAATTGCAAAAGGAGGGGATTGATAAATTTATTATTTTCCATCCTTCGGCTCAATATAACTATAAAGTTTATCCCAAAGAATTAAGAGAAAAATTACTCAATCTTCTTAATACTTTAAACATCCCAATAGTTATTACAGGCGGTAATAGTAAAATTGATTTAAGTATAAAAAATGAAATACCATCTTTATCAAATATCTACAACTTTATTGGAAAAACTTCCTTAAAAGACTATTTTATTTTAAGTGAGTTAGCGTTAGCATATATTGGAATGGATACCTTAAATATGCATATAGCTGCTTCACAAAATAAAAGAATTTTTGCAATATTTGGACCAACAAATTTATCTATGTGGTCTCCTTGGTCAAATATTATAAAAAAAGCAACTTCAATAAATAAACCTATCCAAACTTATGGAAAAAATACAGTTTTTCAATCTTCTCAGGTCTGTGAATTTTGTAGGATAGTTGGATGTGGAAATAATCATGGTAAGGATGATTTTTCTTTTAGCACTAAACCAGAAGAAATTTTTAATGAAGTTAAAAATTGGCATTTAAACCCCGAGCATTTGCCTTATAGTTCAAAATTATTGGTAAGTGAAAGCATCCCAAGAAAAATTCTTTTATATATAGTTTATGGAGAAGATCAAACCTATTATGATGGAGCTATATTTAGCTTACTAACATTCAAAAATTGGATCAATGAAGAGCCTATTGAGATAGTTGTTTTGACTGAAAAGCCTGAGAAATTTCGAGCCTACCCCGTTAATATAATATCTATGAGTAATGTTCAAAAAAATGAATGGTCCTTAAATGGAGTTTATCATTTTCGCATTAAAAATCGTGGAATGGCGTATGTTATGGACTATTTAAATTTGAAAGATAATGATAAAATTTTATTTTTTGATACTGATACATATTTTAATAAATCTCCTCTGAAGCTTTTCGATTTAATATTATCAAATCAGGCTCTTTTTTATCTGAATGAAGGTTTAATTTATAGTAGAAAAAGGTTTTTTGTTTACGTTAAACATCTTGAAGGTAAATTAATCAAAATTGATGGCGAGCCTTATGAATTATCAAAGAAGTCTGCTTTATGGGGCTCTTTAATGATCGGTATTAATGCTGAGATGCGTCCTAGTCTTGATTGGGCTGATAAATTAATGCTTAAGTTTTTTGATATAGTGCCTTCTCATACAATTGAGCCTTTTTCACTATCAGAAAGTTTACTACGAAAATACAATATAGTAGAAGGTAAAAATTTCGTTAGCCTTTATTCTACCTCAAGAAAAAAAGAACATGCAGCCAAAGTTTTATCAAATTTTTTTTATAAAAATAATTCTCTACCTATTGAAGAGCAAGTGTATTTGGCTCAGAAAATTAAAATTAAAAGATCCTTACTTGTCGTTCTTAAACAACGCGTATTAAAACTATTTAACTAGCTATGTCAAATTATAATATTCCTATATTGATGTACCATAGTATCGAGTCAATGCCTAAATCTACCATTATGAGAAGCTTACATGTTCCTCCAAGACGGTTTAAATTTCAAATGTGGCTCTTAAAGATATTGGGCTATCGAGGTCTCAGCTTGAAGGAGTTAAAGCCATATTTGGATGGCTATAAGCATGGGAAGGTTGTAGGTATTACTTTTGATGACGGGTATCAAAATAATTTAATTAATGCGGCGCCTATATTAAAAAAATATAATTTTAGTGCTACATGTTATATAGTTAGTGAACGTGTGGGTTCTTCAAATTCTTGGGACATTGAGAAGGGTATTACACAAAGACCTTTAATGTCTAAAACTGAAATCAAAGAGTGGTTAAGCCTTGGGATGGATATTGGAGCGCACACTAAATCGCATGTTGATTTAACTTCAATTACAGAATATAAAGCATTAATGGAAATAAGGGATTGCAAAAGTGATTTAGAAAGACAATATAACTTGAAAATCACAGATTTTTGTTATCCATTTGGCCTGTTTAATGAAACAGTTTGTGATTTAGTTAAAGAGTCAGGCTATCTCAGAGCTACTTCAATGGTGAGGGGGCGAGTAAGTTCTAGATCAAATAGCTATATTTTGCCAAGAATACCTATTAATCATCGTACATTGCCACATTTATTTTTAGCAAAAATCTTAACTAATTATGAAGACATAAAGTTAAGGAAAAATATCTAATTAGTTCTAATTAGCTTCTTTGATAGTCATCTTCTAAGCGGATAATATCATCTTCTCCTAAATATTGTCCAGTTTGAATTTCAATTATTTCTAAAGTTTCACTATCACAATTTTCTAGTCGATGAATTACTCCTTTAGGGATATAAGTAGATTGATTTTCTTCTAGTTTAAAAGTTTTTTCACCACAGGTTACTAATGCAATACCATTAACTACGACCCAATGCTCTGATCTATGCATATGTTTTTGCAGTGATAGCTTTGAGCCTTTATTTACAAAAATTCGTTTAACTTGAAAGCCTTTACCAAAATCTATAGAGTCATAGTATCCCCATGGTCTATAAACCTTTCGATGATTACTTGACTCACTTCTATTACTGTTTTTTAGCTTCTGTACTATTTTGTTTATGTTGTGAGAATTTTTTTTACTAGAAACTAATAGCGCATCTTGAGTATCGATTACAACAAGATCAGACACATCATTAACAGAGACAAGGCGATTAGAGCTATAAATATATGAGTTATTAACGTCACTAAGCATTACATCTCCATTACTGACATTATTATTGCTGTCCTTTGATTTTGCATTCGATTCCCACAATGACTTCCATGATCCAATATCACTCCATCCACCTTTGAAAGGGACAACAACTCCAATATTTGTTTTTCCATCACAGCAAAGTCAACTGATTTATCTGGACAAGTCAAAAATCTATCATTATCTAAACGAATAAAATCTAAATCTTTGGGGGTATTTGTAAAAGATTTTTTGCAGATATTGAAGATTTCAGGCTCATATTTTTTTAATTCGTTGAGATATGTGGATGCCTTAAAGACAAACATTCCACTATTCCAATAATAGTTTTTAGACTCAATATATTCTTTAGCAATACTAAGATTAGGCTTTTCTGTAAATGAAATAATATTGTAACTACTTCTTAACTTAGAATTGTCTACTTCAATATAACCATATCCTGTTTCTGGCTTAGTAGGGGAAACACCTAGCGCAACTAGGCATCCATTTTCAGCAATTTTTTTTGCAACCTTAATGGATAAGAGGAACTCCTTATGATTATCAATAATATGATCAGCAGATAATACTAAGAGTATGGGATCTATTTTTTGACTAATGAGGTTCATAGCTGCTAAAGCAATAGCTGGCGCAGTATTTTTTCCTATAGGCTCTAAAATAATACCTTTATTTTTCGATTTTATTTGCCTAAGCTGTTCAGCTACAATAAATCTGTGTTCTTCGTTGCAAATTATAAGAGGATCAGTGGCTTCGTTTGGAAGTCGGTTAATAGTATTTTGAAATAAAGTTTTTTCATTTATAAGATTGATAAATTGCTTTGGATATGACGCTCTAGAAAGGGGCCATAATCTTGTCCCACTCCCGCCAGATAAAATTACTGGCACTATCATTTATTTAAGTTATGAATTGGATTAGAGCTGGGAGGTTTCCAGTTTTTTTGAGATTCGGTAAGTTTAATGTACCTATAAAAAGTACCCTCAAAATTACCAAAAGCGATAACAAAACCAGGTCCCCCATCTAGAAAGCCAAGTTTAAATATATAGTGTTTAATAAAAGACCAAAATCCATGAAGAAAAGCTTTCAAAACACTTCCACTTACACCATTTTCAAGTAATTTTTTGACACCTAAGCTCGAATATCTATTTGCTTTATGCATTACCTCTTCGGTATTTTTAAATGGAAATTGCCAGATAATATTATTAATACAACCAATTTCTTTATCACTATGACTAATATATCCTTCATGAACTGAATCTGAAGTGTAACTCATTTTCCCAGTTTTAAAAAGTTGGGGCTGCCTAAAGTTTGGATACCATCCAGAATGTTTAATCCACCTTCCCATAAAAAAATTTTTTCTTGGAACTTTATATATATCAAGTGGAGCATTGTCAATCAGTTTGAGAATTTCGTCACGTACTTCAATTGTGCATCGCTCATCTGAATCAAGACTAAAAATCCAATCACCATTACAATGACTTATTGCTTTATTTCTTAAATCACCGTAGCCATTAAAGGGAATATGAAAAACTTTTGCTCCTAAACTCATTGCCACCTCTGATGTACCATCAGTGCTGTTAGAATCTACTACTATAATTTCATCAGCCCATAAAATGCTATTGATGCAGTCACGAATTTTTTCAACTTCATTAAAGGCAATAATATAGACAGAAATTTTCATAGTGTAAGTAAAATTAATAGTATTAATTATTTTTCTATATAAATCTTTTTCAGAATAAATGACTTATAATTTCCCCTTATTTTATCTAATAACTCATTAGCTAATGAAACTTACTCTAATTATTACCACCTATAATTGGCCTGAGGCATTATTATTGGTCCTTAACAGTGTTAAGAGGCAAAAAATATTTCCTGAAGAAATAATTATTGCTGACGATGGCAGCAATGATACAACAAAAGATCTAATTATCTCTTATAAGAAAAATTGTGATATAAAAATTATTCATTCATGGCAAGAGGATCTTGGTTTTAGGGCTTCTAGATCAAGAAATAACGCCATTAAAAAAGCATCTGGTGATTATATTGTCTTGATTGATGGAGATACGATATTACATCCTAATTTTGTAAAAGATCATATCAAAAGCGCAGAGCCAGGATTTTTTGTTCAAGGCTCTAGAGCGCTTCTTTCAGAAAATCAAACAATAATAGCACTAAATGAAGGTAAAGTTAATTTTTCATATTTAACTCCAAAATTAAAAAATTGGAAAAATTCAATCTATTCGAAATTATTGTCTTCATTGTTTTCAAATAAAAATACACACTTACGAAGTATTAAGTCTTGTAATATGGCTTTTTATACTAAAGATTGCTTAAAAGTAAATGGATTTAATAATGAATTTGAGGGCTGGGGAAGGGAGGATAGTGAATTCGTAGTCCGCTTAATAAATAGAGGAGTTAAAAGAAAAAATGTACGTTTTAAAGCGATACAATTTCATTTATGGCACAATGAAAATTCTAGAAATTCTTTACAAAAGAATGATGCAATGTTAAACGATGCTATAAATAATCAAATTTATTGGTGTGAAAATGGCATTAGCTCATTAGAAAATAATGAAAGTTAGTGCTTTTACATTTATAAAAAATGGCCAGATACTTGGGTATCCTTTTTTACAATCAATAGAGTCCATCCTTCCAATAGTTGATGAATTTGTCATTAATGTCGGTCATAGCGAGGATGAAACATTGAAAATGATTCACTCCATTAATAACAAAAAGATTCGCATCATTGAATCTAGATGGAATGATGAAATGACGGATAGAGGCTATGTTTATGGCCAACAAAAAATGATAGCTCAATTTAATTGTACTGGTGATTGGGCTTTTTATATTGAAGGTGATGAGGTTTATCATGAAAAAGATTTAAATCAAATTAGAGATTCTATGGAGTTGCATTTATCTGATACGAATGTAGAGGCTCTTGTTGTTAATTTTAAACACTTTTATGGAAATTCAAATAGCATTCTTAATTCTCCTGGATGGTATCGTTCAGAGGCTAGAATTATAAAAAATTCAATTAGATCGTATGCTCCTGATGGTCTTTTTTGGCTTATTTTAGGCTCCAATAAGAAAGGGAGATACCCAAAGGCAAAAAAAATAGATGCATCCTGTTATCATTATGGATGGGTAAGAAGCGAAAATCAGATGAATCTAAAGAGTATTAAAGTTCAAAAATACTGGGGAGGCAAACCAGTAAAAATTGATTATTCGCAAATAGATCAATCAATAATAAACGAATTCTATGGGTCCCATCCAAAAATTATGAAAGACTGGATTCCTAAGGAAAAAGGTTTGTTTAAAGCAGATCCTAATTACAGCTTAACTCTAAAGCAAAAAAAACATCGATTAATGTTGAAGCTTGAAGTTTTTTTTGGAATTGATTTAAGTAAAAAACATTATAAGCTTGTGTAATGAAAATTCTTATTGAACTTCCAACTTGGCTTGGTGACACAGTTATGACAACCCCTGCAATTGAGAACCTTGTTAGCCATGTTACAGATGCTGAGATTACTTTATTAGGCTCTTTTGTTTCTACTCAAGCTCTTAAAAGCCATTCAAAAGTAATTCAGACTTATGTTTTAGATAAAAATTATTTAAATTTTTATAGATCCTTAAAAGCCTTAGGTGATTTTGATATGTTTTTATCTTTTCGAGGCTCATTTCGATCTAAAATAACTAAATTATTTATTTCATCTGGCAGAAAATATCAATTTGATAAAAGTAGATATATAGAAGGGCATCAAGTAGAAAAATATAATAGTTTTATTAATGACAGTCTCTGTATAAAATCAGTTGCTGCAAAATTGGTGCTCAATACTGTAAATAAAAATAAAAATAAAAATAAAAAAAAGAAATTATTAGGTATAAATCCAGGAGCATCTTATGGGATTGCTAAACGCTGGTATCCTAATAAATTTGCTGACGTAGCTTATGATTTGTCAAGTGAATATGACATTATTATATTTGGTGGGCCTTCAGAAAAGAATATTGCAAAAGATATTGAGATGTTTTTAATAGATAAGGGTGTTGTCAATTATAAAAATTTAGCAGCCCAAACTTCAATTGAAGAGTTAATATCTCAAATTTCTAATCTTGATTTATTTATTACTGGTGATAGTGGTCCAATGCATTTGGCAGCTGCTTTTCAAATCCCAACAGTTTCAATTTTTGGCCCAACTAACGATGATGAAACTTCACAATGGATGAATGAGCATAGTATGGCAGTGAAGAAGAATTTAGAGTGCCAACCATGCATGAAAAGAGTTTGCCCACTAAAGCATCATAACTGTATGAAGCTAGTTGAGGCATCAGACGTATTAAGCGCAGTAAAAATGTTAAATTAGGTTTTAAATTCATCATCAATCAGATGGCAAATTGTATGACCAATAATTATATGAAGCTCTTGAATTCTCGGTGTATCTTCAGATGGCGCAATAATATTAATATTGCAAATCTTATTCATCTCACCGCCATCATTTCCACTAAATCCAATAGTCTTACATTTTAATTTAGATGCAAGTTTAAGCGCACTAATAACATTAGCACTTCTACCACTTGTGCTAATACCAATTAAAACATCACCTTTTTTTGCTATGGCTTCAACCTGTCGATCAAATACATGTTCATATCCAAAGTCATTACTAATTGATGTTATTACTGATGAATCTGTAGTTAAAGCAATTGCAAATAGACTTTTCCGGTTCGTTTTATATCTTCCAACTAGTTCAGCAGCAATATGCTGTGCATCTGCCGCACTGCCTCCATTTCCACATATTAAAATCTTGCCACCATTTTTTAGGCAGTCAATACATAACTTAGCAGACTTAGCAACATCCTCAGTCAAATGATGAAGTAAGTTTGCAGCTTTTAAATGCTCATTAAATTCATTTTTTATTATATTATTCATAATTCCTGAATCCTTTTAATAGTATTGGTCGTGCTCTTTCCATGAATAAATTTTACTAATTTTAATTCGTTAGCAATATCTTGTCCTACTATTTCTTTATCAATATAGTCGCTTCCTTTAACTAGGATATCTGGTTTAATATGTTTAATTAATTCATACGGCGTCTCTTCGTCAAATATTATTAAATAATCAACTACTTCAAGTGATGCTAGTATATAAGCCCGATCAGTTTGAGAATTTATTGGACGATTTTTACCTTTAAGTTTTTGGATTGATGAGTCTGAATTAAGACCTAAAATTAATATATCACCATAGCTTTTAGCTTCTTCTAAATATTTCACATGTCCAATATGCAATATATCAAAACATCCATTAGTAAAAATAATTTTTTTATTTTTATTTTTTAAATCATTAACAATAGACCCAATTTCATTCCAATTTTTAATATGCGCATCACTAGAAGATTTATTTAGACTTGATTCATAGTTAATAATTTCATTAAGTGTTGCTGTTGCAGAGCCAATTTTACCAACTACAACACCAGATGCTAAATTTGCAAATTTTACAGCTTCATCAATATTTTTTTTGCATGCTAATGCATAGCCTAATGAAGCAAGAATCGTATCGCCTGCGCCTGTAACATCAAATACCTCTATTGCTACAGTAGGATGAATTCTTAACTCATTATCAAAAATAGCCACACCCTGGTCACTGAGAGTAATAAGTGAAACTTCTAAATTGCATTGATCTTTAAGTAATCTAATAGCATTAGTAAGGCTTTCTTGATCTTTAATAATGATATTTGTAGCTTCAATAGCTTCCTTTTTATTAGGAGTTAAAAGATATGCACCTTTATATTTTGAATAGTTAAAACCTTTAGGATCAACTAATACTTTTATGTTATTTTCATTAGCAACTGAAATTAATGACTGCGATAAGTCAAAAGTTAATAGACCTTTTCCATAATCTGATAAAAGGATTACCTCATAGTTTTTAATGATTTTTTTGAATATATCGAGGATAGATTTTTGTGAGTTATTATTAATTTCATCAATAATTTCACGATCAAACCTGACAACTTGCTGTTGGGCGGCAATTACCCTACTCTTTTTGCTTGTAATTCTATCTTTTTGAGTGATTAAGTATTGAGTATCTATATTTATATTTCTTAATAATTCTTTAAGTTCTTCGGAAACACTACATTCACCTATAACACTTAATATATCAACTTCAGCACCCAAAGCATTAAGATTATTTATTACATTTCCTGCTCCACCTAAAACAGTACTTTCACTTTCGATATTAACAATTTGAACTGGCGCTTCTGGCGATACTCTGTTACAGGATCCCCATAGATAGTGATCGACCATTAAGTCACCAATGACTAGAATTTTAGGAGTTTTTTTTGGAAAATTTATCATAAGTTATTTGCTGAATGAAGTCGTAAAATTTCTGGAATATAATCTTTAATTCCAGCCTCAAGAGAAAAAATAGGTTCAAAACCTAAGTTTTTTCTAGTTAGGGAAATATCAGCTTGCGTATGCATTTGATAACCATCAAATGGATTTTGAAAATAATCTGTTTTCAAACTAGTATTTAATTCTTTTTGAAGAATATCCGCAATTTCTTGAAAACTTCTTGGTAGCCCAGTTCCTACGTTATAAGTACCATTCTGATTTGAAGAGCATGCTTTAATATTTGCTTGAATAGCATCATCAATATATATAAAATCACGAAATATTTTATTTGAATCTTTAAATAACCTAGGGGATTTTCCACTTAAGATCTGATGACCTAATTGAATTACCATAGAAGCTGTTGAAGACTTAAAATACTCTTTTGGTCCATAAACATTAAAATATCTTAAGCCAATTATTTTCATATCTGGATGCTTTATAGAAAATCTATTAGCAATTTGATCCATTAAAAGTTTACTATAACCGTAAGGATTTTCAGGGTTTTCATTACCTACACATTGAGGGGAGGGGAGGCTTCCATAAGTTGCTGCAGAGCTTGCATAAACTAATATAGATTTATCTTTTTTAGCTTTATTTAAAAAGTCATAAAAAGAATTAACATTAGTTTTCATAATACTTTCTTGATCATACACGCGTGTATCAGAGATTGCTGCTTGATGAAAGATATAATCAAATTTGTAATCATTAAGAGACTCTAGATCAATTTTATTATTAATATTGCCGCATACTACATCACCTAAAAAACCTATTAAATTTTTGTAATGCCCGTAACTTTGCAAATTACCATTAGCAAGTTTCATTTCATTTCTAAAGCAATCAAAAACTACTATATGAGAATCAGGATAATTTTTTTGAAAATAAAAGGCTAAATTACTACCAATAAAGCCAGCTCCACCAGTTATTAAAATAGTCTTATTGTTAAAAT
>Ga0075444_10001711_pt1 | contig 13473 bp, 10 predicted proteins | sample CoawatmetaG01DNA_FD_76836 | JGI IMG/M metagenome (GOLD analysis project Ga0075444, IMG submission 76836) | Marine microbial communities from the West Antarctic Peninsula - Coastal water metaG017-DNA | ecosystem: Environmental > Aquatic > Marine > Coastal | place: Atlantic Ocean: West Antarctic... | reverse complement strand
TGCCAAGCCAGCAGTAGTGCGCTAGTAAAAATTGTTGTGATGGCAAACATAGTCAAAACCAGGTCTTTCGACGAGCCTTGACCTTCGAGCAGGTATAGGGCAAAGCCAGCGAACATCAGACTGGGTAAGGAGATATAGATACTGTATTTTTTGCCGAGCAGGAATGAAATGATGCCGGCAGCTACCATGCCATAGATTACATCTGCTCGATTGGGACAGGCCTGAGGTGCATAAATCATATAGTCAAAAACAGAATAGTTGAGACACTTGAGAGGCATTGTCCACTTCCAAAAAGCAGTAAAAACCGGCTCTGGTAGCTGACTTAAGAATAGAAGATTAGTGACAATAGTGAGGATGAAAGCTAGCCATTCTTTCGCTAAGAGGCAGCGCCAGCGACCAGATTGCAAAGTCAAAATTAGTTCTAAAATGATAAAGACTGCCAGATAGGGCAGATCGAGGCAAGCACCAATTGCGGCTATGACACCGGTAGCACAGGCAAGCACTGTATGAACTTTGACTTCTCTGTGGGCAAACCACCGTAGGGCTAGCCAGGGCACGATGGTGAGGAGCAACAAATACTGCAAGTCGCCAAAATCGAAACGGCTAATTAGTGCGGTTACAGTCAGGCCCACAAGGCACGAACTGACAAAATTCTGGGCTTCTGTTTCTTTTGCAGTCTTGAGTGCTTCGGCACAGATAGCAGCAGTCAGTAAAGTTGAGCCAACTACCAGGCAAAATATAAACAGCGGAATGAAAGTGGCATGGGTTAGTGGCACCTGCATAGTCTGCAAGGTCGTGCATAGCATGTAGGGATATTTCAATAATTCATAGACTATTGGCTGTGACCAATCCCAGAAGTCGTAGTATGGCTGCTCGCCTTGGATAAGCAGGCTAGCTGCCACTACGCGCATGGCTAAGCCGGCAGACATGAGGCGTGGATAATTCCAAATTTCCAGAAAGAGGCAGGCAAGAGGCATTAGACAAGCGAGGCCGAGCCAGAGAAAGAAACTATTCTTGCCCTTTTTGCTGCTGTCCAAATCTTCAGTATTGCTGCTGCACAAAGCTTTATCCTTGGATTGATTTTTACCTTGTGTCAGCTTTTAGTAGGCTTCTGAAACTGGACCAGTGCGTGGGTCTACTTTGCTCAAGTGAATATCTGGGTAGAGTTCTTTGAACTTACTAAGATCCCATTTATTCTTGAACAATAGAACAGGGTCTTCGAATTTATCGGTAGCTACTGTGCAACTTGTCAGATTAGGAGCGGTTTTTAGTGTATCCCAGGCGCCCACAACCCAGAGGGCTTTGTGGATGTCTACGTTGCGCAAAGTAGTATTAGCGCCGTACTCAGCTTGTAGTCTGAACTGTACAACCTCAAATTGTAAGGCACCAACAGCAGCTAAGAGAGGATAGCGTGTATCTCTTTCGGTCATCCACAAGATTTGGATTGCACCTTCGTCTTGCAGAGCAATGATGCCTTTGTGGAATTGCTTATATTTGCTGGGTTCTTTATTCTCAAGGAAGGCGAATAGTTCAGGAGCAAAGGTTGGAATGCCTGGATAAGACAGACGCTTGCCACTGCTGATAGTGTCACCAATAGCAAAAGCTCCAGGGTTGCTGAAGCCAACAATATCTCCTGGATAGGCTTTTTCGATTGATTGTCGCTCTTTGGCAAAGAGTTTCTTTGGTTGGCTTAACTGAATACTTTTTTGGGTGCGACTATTGATCACGCTCATGTCTTTTTCGAACATGCCGGAGCAAACCCTGACAAAAGCAATGCGGTCGCGGTGACGCGGATCCATATTGGCCTGTAGTTTGAAGACAAAGCCAGTGAAGTCAGTGAATGTCGGGGCAATATCACCTTCGCTAGAAGGGAAGGAACCTGGTTGAAGAGCCAACTGAATAAACGACTTGAGGAACAGTTCAATACCGAAGTTATTCATAGCGCTGCCAAAATAAACAGGGGTCAGTTCGCCGCTGTGTATTTTTTCTAGGTCTAGTGGAGCCGCTGCAGCGTCTAGAATTTCTAGTTCTTCATTGAGCTGAGCATAAAGTGCTTTGGGAATTAGCTCTTTGAGTTTTGGATCGTCAAGTTTATAGGTAGCTACTTCACCGCGGGTACGGCCGCCAACTGTGCGTTCAAATAAGTAGACTGTTTGGGATTGTCTGTCGACAACCCCTTTAAATTGATCGCCTGTACCAATTGGCCAATTGACTGGATAAGTGGCGAGGTTGAACTCTTTTTCGATTTCGTCGATCAGTTCAAGAGGCTCTCGACTTGGCCTGTCTAGCTTGTTTATAAAGGTAAACAGTGGCAGTCTACGCAATCGACAGACTTCAAAAAGTTTTCTTGTTTGCGGCTCAAGACCTTTGGCAGAGTCGATTAGCATTACGGCGTTATCGGCGGCTGCTAGAGTTCTGTTTGTGTCTTCTCTGAAGTCTTTGTGGCCTGGTGTATCGAGTAGGTTAAGACAGCATTTTTTGTATTCAAATTGCAAAACGGTTTAAGTGATTGAAATGCCCCGTTGCTATTCTAACTCCATCCAGTCAGATGTGGCGCTTCTCTGCTCACGGCGCGACTTAACAGCACCAGCTTCTTCAATGGCGCCTCCAAAAAGCAATAACTTTTCAGTCAAAGTGGTCTTACCGGCGTCAGGGTGCGAAATAATCGCAAACGTTCGCCGGCGGTCTGATTGCTCCTGTAGCTCAGCTTTGATGTCGCTGAGAGCTGGCTCTTTGAGCTGAAAACTGTTTCCGTTCATCCGCGTTCCAATATGTTGTCATGCACCGATGCAGGAGTATACCACAGGCTCCTGGGCCGTTTCGGGCCATGCATTTAATTATTGCTAGCGCGAATTACTCGTGACAGCTATTTTCTTTTGGACTTAGTGCTCTTTCTATACTTGTGCTGCGCTGTTTCTGGCGTTTTCAGTGTTTTTGTTTTTGCTCTCTTAATGCCAGCTTTTTTGCACTCTGGGCAGGTCAGGCCAAAGCGAATACGCAGGTGCACTTGTCTTTCGTACTCGTGACCAGCAGGGCATATAAACCAGGCTGGTTTAGTTGTGAAGGCAACTACATCTTTGGGTGTTAATTTGCCATTTTTAGTGGGATGCCACTCTTTAGCTACATCTGGAGCCAGTTTAGCCAAACTGTTTGAGACAGAGAGGCGATGGTTGCGACAGAAAGGACACCCTGCACCTTCGTAGGTGCGCTCGTAGATTCTGCCTTCCCACTCGTGATCGGGGGCCTTGGGACACTTCCACCAGACTGTTCTAAAACTGCGAATGGAGATATCTTTAGGCTTCATCTTGTTGTTCTTGGTGGGATGAAACTCTTTCACCAATGCAGGCATCAATGTCAGGTTATTGGTGATTGATGGACGCGAGCCTCGACAAAATGGACAAAACTCACCGACTTTTTCTTTGAAGGCCTGTCTCCATACGTGATCTGGTCCGCGGTTACATTTCCACCAAATTGGTTTGCGCGAAGGTAATTTTTCTGGATCGATGCCTTTATTGGCCTTTTTATCAAAGAAGCGTAGGTATCTGTTTATATGCTTCAGATTGAGTAGCGGTGCTTTGCGACAATTCGGGCATGAGGAGCCCAGTTGGGTGCGATTAGAAATGGCAGTCTGCCACTCATGATCACATTTGGAACAGTGCCACCACACTCTGCGACTTGAGCCATAGCTGACTTTAGAGAGTGCTAGACCGTTTTTCTTTTCCATGAATTCTTTGGCCAGTTTTGGAAAACGTTTGGCCAGACTGTTGTCTTTGGTTACAAGATCGCCCTTGCATGCAGGACAACCTTTTGCGCCTTTGCGTCTTGCCAGCACCATTGATGAAATTGCTTTTTGGAAGACGTGTTCTGGGCCTTCTGGACACTTGAACCAAACTTCAATATTGGAACCAACCGAAAATTGGCTGGGTTTGAAGCTGCGATTTTTTGTTTTATGCCACATCGCCGCTATCTCAGGAAATTCCTCAGAAAGCGGCGTTCGCTGTCGAATATCAGGAGCTTCTGTCAAAGTTTCAATTTTGATTCTGCGTAAAGGCATCTATAAATTCCTCTCTCCCAGTTATTTTGAAGAGTTTTACAAACCGATTAGTTATTTGTGCTGTGGGCTATTCTTCCTACTAATATACATTTACTAACTTGCATTAGCGACGAATTGTTTACCCGAGGGTCCAATTTCTTTTTAGTAGCTATTAAGCTGATAAATCTAAGCGCCAAAAAACTCCTGTGTTTGGCACCATATAGAGTATCAATGCAGTCTCTTCTTTTACTGAATAGTCAATGATGACACACAGATTACAGCTTTTGGCTTTTGCAATTTAAGACAGATCATTTTGGCTGACAAATTTTCAAGTGGACTGACCGCGCTTGCCTGTTGAAAACTGATACAAAGCAAAAAAAATACTTTGTAACACTTATTAGGTAAGCTGTTGGCCAGGATTTACTGCTTTGACGCTATTGCCAGTGCAACGGAAACACCAGTCGGCTTCCATAACTGAGCCGCAAACTTCGCAACGGGGCATACCTGAGCGCTTCTTATTAGTTGAAGGGGCTGGATTGACGGCTGCGGGAGTGGCAGCTGGGGCAGCGACTTGAACTGGCCCTTGTGTCTGACCCTGTGTCTGAACAGCAGGTTGACTGACAGTGCTCGCTACGGGAGAGGCTGGGACCGCCTGAGTAGCTGGGGCGGGATTGGCCATTCTTTCTAACATGGCTATGTTGCCAGCAATTTCATGGGTTTTGGGATGATTTGGACCGTAAGCGCTGCCGTAGATTCCATGTACTTTCTTGCACATTTGTATGGCATCCGGGTATTTGCCCTGACGGTAGTAGAGCTCTGCTACAAGGTTCATGGTAGTAGCAATTTCGAGGGCGCTGGCACCAATTACCTGGGTCTTAATCGTCCAAGCCTTGCTGAGAAAATGCTCGGCTAAAGTAAACTTCTGCTGTCTCATAAGCGAGCGACTGAGAGAGTCTAGGCTGTATGGAGTGCGCGGATCTTTGTCGCCGAAATGCTGCGCAATCAAAACCGTCATCGCCCACATTGCTTCCGCGTAGGGATAATTGGAGGAAGCCTCAGCTTGCTCGCCTAAAATTCTGTATCTATCCCAATCTTGATCCATGAAAGCCAGTATAGCCCTTCGTCCAAAAAAAATTATCAGTCGGTAGTAATAGGTCCTAACAAGTTAATCAGTCCCTATTTTGACCAAGTGTAAACCTATTAATCGAGACAGTTTACAGCCCATAGGGTATTCGGCGCAACAATGTTGCTGTTCTGATAATGATTTTGCGATTATTCCCTTGACCACTGGGTAGGGCAAAGCTATCTTAAATTACCAAATAGGGAGCATGATAGTGCCTGAAGATAGACCAGTTCGCACGGCCATAATTGGCTATGGCCTCGCCGGTGCCGCTTTTCACGCACCATTGATTGCTTCTACTGCCGCCATGGAAGTGTCAGCAATTGTCACCCGCAGTCAGGGTAGGCAAGAACAAGCACAAGCTGATTTTCCTAAGGCCAAAATTTGCTGCAAAGTTGACGAAGTTTTTAAGGCCGCTGACCAGTATGACCTTGTGGTGGTGGCTACGCCCAACGATACGCACATGGACTTGGGCCTGGCTAGCATTTATGCTGGAATACCCGTCGTTATAGATAAACCTGTAGCCATTTCCTCAGACCAAGTTGAACAACTGATAGCTGCTAGTACCGAGGCTAATGTTGCCATTTCAGTTTTTCAAAACAGGCGTTGGGACAATGATTTTTTGACGATCAAAAAGCTCATTGAACGGGGCCAGTTGGGAAAAATTACCCGCATGGAGTCGCGCTTTGAGCGCTATCGTTTGGAACCAAAACCAGGTGGTTGGCGCGAAAGTACATCGCCTGAAGAAGGTGGTGGTCTACTCTTTGACTTAGGCAGTCACCTTATAGACCAGGCTCTGGTTCTCTTTGGCAAACCCCAGCAGGTTTATGCTGAAATTCTGCACAGACGCCCAGGTGTGGCGGGTGATGACGACACTTTTGTGGCTTTGCGCTTTGCTGGTGATGTGGTTGTCCATATATGGGTAAGCATGCTGGCACCTGAGGTTGGCCCGCGATTTCGTTTGATAGGAATTGAAGGTACCTATGAGAAATGGGGCCTGGACCCTCAGGAGAATTCACTTAAGGATGGACATAGGCCGGGTCTTTGGCACTGGGGCCGGGAACATGCAGATCATCACGGCAAATTGACTACCTATACCAATGGCGTCAAACACAAGATAAATATTGAGTCGGAGCCAGGCTCTTATCAGAATTTTTATGAACAAATGCGCGATGCAGTCCGCGGTAAAGGCCCTGTGCCAGTGCCAATCGAAGATGCCTTAGTTTGCATGAAAGTGATCGAAGCCGCCCGCCAATCAGCGCTAGTAGCTGGTCCAGTGGCCATATTTTGATTTGGATCAATTAGCAGGCGCCAGACTAATTGAAGGGCAAAAGCTGTTCTTAAGCGACTAAACTGACAGACATCTGTTCAAGCTGGAACTTTTTTGCGGAATGCCGGTCACTAGCATTCACAGTTCTTAGGTCTTGGCAATTTCATTCTTGTAAAAGAAAAGGCATAGCGGTATCACTTGGCTATCAAATCTCTCCCCCAACTTATTACGGCCGTCGGTCGTACCTGGCCAGTTGTTGCTGATGCAACAAGCCGTGGCAACATCAAAATGCTCAAGTCTTTTCTCGGTCCAGCCTATCGTGGCCTCTTTCAACAGTGTGCCAAGGGTGCTCCATTTTCGAGTATGGACCCATCGCATAAAGTACATTTTGACTGGCAGTACACTCGTGATTATCCTGAATTAGCCAAACTCTACAATGCCGCCAATTCTTCGCAGTGGAATGCCACAGAGAGTATCGACTGGAGTAGAGATGTCGATCCATTAGATTTAACCGGGCTGCTCTTGCCTGATGCATTTTGTCCGGCTAATGTTTTGCCTATGTGGAGCAAACTTAGCCCACTAGAAAAGTCGAAGCAACGACATTCACTGCTCAGTTGGTTCTTGAGTCAGATATTGCATGGTGAGCAAGCAGCTCTCTATGGTGCAGCGCAAGTAATGCAAGCAGTGCCGTGGCTTGATGGCAAACTGTTCGGCGCCACACAGGTTGTGGATGAAGGCAGACACATTGAAGTCTTTCACCGTTATCTCCATGAAAAAATGGAGAAGGTCTACGAGATCAATGAGAATTTGTACGTGCTGACCGAAGCTCTGATGGAAGATCCAAGATGGGACGTTAAGTTCCTCGGCATGCAAATTATGATTGAAGGCTTTGGTTTGGGATCGTTCTCAACCATCCGCAAAGTCACCGGTGAGCCGGTTCTCAAAGACTGTCTTAAGTATGTCATTGGTGATGAAGCTCGCCACGTTCACTATGGTGTATTGGCTTTAGAGCGCTATTACAAAACCGAGTTGAATGAAGCCGAACTACGTGAGCGCGAAGAGTGGGCTTTTGAAGTTTGCCTGCTATTGCAAAGGCGTTTTCTTGCTCATGAAATTTATGATGAGTACTACACTCATTTGTTTACCCCTAAAGCATGGGATAAATTCGTCAGCGAGTCAGCCTTGATGGGCTTCTTTAGAAGTTCAATGTTCCGTATGATCATTCCAAATTTGAAACGTCTAGGTCTGATGTCAGAGCGAATTAGACCTAAATATGAGCAACTTGGTTTGCTTCATTTGGAGAGTGGTAGAGCCGCTCCTGAACTTTCAGTAGCACAAATTATCGATATGCCCCTGGTGAAGTAGAGAGGAAAGCCTAACTACACTGCCGCAAATCCTCATAAATTTCGGTGGCATTGGCAGCGCTGCTGTATTGCATAGCTGGAGCAAACACTGACATTTCTTTGTTCTCTGAAACCAGATCGATTTTGCCGTAGCGCATCAATTCAGATAGGGCTTTTAAGAACATGATGCGCGATTCTTCTTCGTTCTCATCGGGGCGGTCGGCTCCACCTAAGGCAAATTTCTTGCACTGTACAAACTCACCCTGGGGGCTGTGAATTTTGTAAATGCGGCCGTCTTGCTTTAGTTGTCGCAGCAGGGCTTCCTTTGCCGCAGCTAGTGTTGAAATCGTTGAGGTTTGCTTTAGCTCAAACAAATCTAGATATTCATTGGTCAGTACAAGCTCTGTGGCGCCATCTTCTATCAGTGAGTCTAGAGCTTGTAGGTAGAGTGATCTAATTTCTTCTGGATGATCGTAGGCGTGCTTACATTTGACAAACTCTTCGCCACCGTTCTTAACTTTACTGATGGTATTGAGAGTCTTTGAAGCTTCACGTAGCAAAGCTATTTTTGTTTGTTCTAATTGATTCATTAGCCCGCCACCTCGATAAACACACACTTCCAGGCACACATGACATCCGGTTTGTGGCTTTAGTTCCAATATATTTGTCAGGCGAAGTTAAAGATTGCATTCCCGAAGACAACCAGTCAGTACCAAGTATTTGACGAGCCAATTTTGTCTAGGGTCCGATTGTTCCCAGGCTCTTAAAATGGTCAAAGGCATCTCTATTGTCTTTTGTGGTTCTTGCTCCCTGATCGAGCTTACAGCCAGGCGGTAGAGAAGCTTTCAGGTTGATAATTTTGTCTCTAGACCATTTGGCTGTATTGATTTTTAGCTCGTGTAGTTGCCTAAAACTAGTCAGTGTCTCAATTACTTCTGGACCGACGTGACAATTAAGTAAATTAAGGTGGCCAAGGCGTTTTAAGGGTGCGAGGTATTTGACCCCGTTGGCTGTTACTGCTGGATTTTCCGAAAGGCTGAGATATTCGAGATTTTGATCTTTACCTATCAACTTCACCGTATTATCGTCTATGGCACTATTTGAAAGAGTCAGTCTGTGTAATCTGGTTGAGCCAGCGATGGCTTTAAGGGTGTTGCTCAAATGGCCTAATTCTCTTGCTTCTAGCACTTCTAGGTGTCTCAGAGATGGTAGATTTGCTAGGGCTTTATCATTTATGTCGGTGTTGGTGATGTTGAGTTCTGTCAGGTTTTTCATGCCATAGAGACAAGTAGCACAGTTAGGTGTGACATTAGAATCGCTTAGATCTAGCCTGCGGATATTTACTAAATGTTTGATATTGGCTAAATCTTCATCGGTTAATATCAGGCGATTGCTGAGGTCGAGATCACCTATCTGATTGGCTTTGAATTTCCTGAATAATTCTGTGTGCTTCATAAAATCTCGGCTTGGTCGAAAGCGAATCAGTTCACCTTCGGGAATAGTAACCTCGCCTTGAGCTTCAATCACGTGCTCGCCATTTAAAGAGTAGATCGTTCCCAGCGAGACCTCTTTGGGAAAGTCAAAGACAATCACTTTTTGGCCAGTTGGTAATTGACTTGAACGACTGAATGGCTGGTTTGAAAGAGCTAGAGGATCCCGGCTGACACTTCTAGGGTTAGCATTGCTTGAGCTTTTTGCAGTCTTATAACTAGGCAGGTTTGGTCGTAGTATGAATAGAGTTCCAATCCCTCCAACTAGGAGAATTGTTGCCAGTGCGAGAGCGGGATAATTGAACTTTTTCCAGATTGTAGTCGTGACAGTCTGGCTTTCAGAGAGTTGGTCGAAGGTGTTGTCGGATATCTCACCGCCTGTATCGTCTGCATTTGATGACTTTGGTGTTACCTTGGCTACAACCTTTTCTAGCGAAAGTGTTATTGGTGCTATTGCTTTAGCTTTAGGATTGGTCGTTGCTAAATTTGATTCTTGTCCTGAAAGTTTTTCTTGTGCTTGAGCGAAATGAGGCTGTTTGCCATTTTTGATAAATATCAAATCTTGAGCGAGGTCGTCCATACTCTGATAGCGATGGTCGGGATTTTTGGCCAGCATTACTCTAATTACTTGTTCGATGCTATCGCTAAAAGCCTTCTCTGGAGCTATTTGAGCTAGACTGGGTGGAGGTGAGTTTTGATGCAGCATGATCACTTGCACGGCATTTTTAGCGATGAATGGTGGTAAACCAGTAAGGGCTTCAAACATGCAGCAGCCAAGTGAATAGATGTCTGAGCGAGCATCAATTTTCGCTCCCCACGACTGCTCTGGGCTCATGAAATGAGGGCTGCCGATTACTTCGCCTGGTTTTGTTAGTGCGTTAGTGAGATTCTCATCGCTAATTAATTTGGCAATGCCAAAATCAAGAATTTTGACCTCGGTAATTTTGCCATTAGTGTCTTCGCTAAACATTATGTTGGCTGGTTTCATGTCGCGATGAATGATCTTCTTATCGTGGGCATAGGCCAGTCCAAATGCGCTTGGAATGAAAACTGAGAGGCATTGCTCTAAAGTGAGTGTGCCTTTGAGTTTGACTCGAGCAGAGAGTGTCTGTCCCTGAACGATTTCCATCACATAATACGGAGTTACTGTTTCAAGCAAACCAAAATCAAATACTTTGACAAGACTAGAGTGCTCTAGTCTGCATGCCGCCTTAGCCTCACGCTGAAAGCGTTGCCAGACGCTGTCGCTTAATTTGTCTGTAGGAATTGTTTTAAGCGCTCTCTCGCTATTAAGCGAGAGTTGCTCTACACGGTAAACAATGCCCATCCCACCGATGCCGAGTATATCAATCACTCGGTATTTCTCATCGATTATTGTGTCTGGCTTGAGCTGTTCCATAAGATTGAGCCTCAGCTTAAAGGCCGATTCGAGTAAGGTTATCCAGGTCTTTGCCCGCTTTGGTTGATTTCATATGAATGATTTGCAGTGAGCAGTTGCGCGGTAAATTTCTTCGTAAATTGTTCTCGTCTTCTTCTTTCCAGTTTAGACAAGAAAGTTTTAGGTTAGTCAGTTCTTTCAGGCTTAATAGAGTCGATATTGCGCTGGGGTCAATAGGGTCTTGAATAAGATTGAGGTTTTTTAGCTGTTTGCATGTTGCTAGAGCTTTTACTCCTTCACTGGTAATCGCGGGGTTTAAAGCTAGATTGAGATAGATGAGGGAGGTATCTTTGCCGATCATTTTTACATTTTGATCTGTCAGTGCGCCATTGCAGAGCACCAGTTTTTGTATATTTGTCGAGCCTGAAAGTGCTGCAATTGTTTTGCTAAAGGCCGGAGTCTCTTTGGCTTCGAGAGTACTTAGATGGCCCAATATTTTTAGTTTTGAAAAGGCTTGATCATCGATGGTGGCGCCATTAATAGTGAGATCCTGAAGAGCTGTAAGACAGTCTAAATCTGCAATTCCGCGTGGGCTAAGGGTGCAATAGCTGATATTCAGTTTGCTCAATTTACTGAAATGCTTGATCGCTGCAAGGTGTTCATCGTTGGCTCCAGGGTGAACGCTTAAATCGAGTTCTCCAATTTCTTTGCTTTTGAATTGCTCTAGTAGCTTGGGATTTTTCATACAGGCTTTGTTTGCCCAGAAGCGGAAACTCTCGTTAGCGGGCAAAGTAACGGTGCCCTGAGCGTTGACTTTATGTTCATAGTTGGCCGTGCAGATTTCTCCTATTGAGTAGTCTATAGGAAAATCGAATACTAGAACTTTTGCTCCGTCTGCCGTTGTCGATTCGTGTGAGAATGAGCGAACTGATGTATAAGTATCAACTGGCTTCTTCTCGTTCAATTTCTGTAGAACAATGGCAGAAGCAGCTGTCATTGTGAGAATTGCAGTGATTGCGAGAGTGGCATAAGTGATCAAGTTTAGTCTGGCTCTATTGCTTTTTCTATTCTTGTTTTTGTGTACTCTCTCAATTTCTTCTTCGTATTCTTCTTCTTCATCTTCGCCGTCAGTGTCAATTTCATCATTGATATCATTACTACTGTTGCTATCAGGTCTTTTACTGTCGCTTTCTATGCCTTCATATGATTGCTTTTTGTTGGTGCTTTGCCAGTATTCTTTTGCAAAGAGTGGCTTGCGACCTGCTTGAATGGCAATTAGGTCATGAACTACTTCATCCATTTTTTGGTGGCGGTCGATGGGTCTTTTCGCCAGCATTACCCGCACTAGCAGTTCGATTCTTTCATCAAACTCGCATTCATTGGCCTTTTCAGTCAGGCTGGGAATGGGCTCAGATTGGTGCATGATCATAACCTCGACTGGATTGCTATCGAGGTAAGGCAGGTTGCCTGTAAGCGCTTCGAACATGGCGCATCCTAGAGAATAGATATCGGAGCGTTGATCTAGTTTGTGACCAGCCGTTTGTTCGGGACTCATAAAAGTAGGGCTGCCAATTACTTCGCCGGCCTTGGTTAATGCACCAGCTTTTGTTAATGCTCCGGCGCTTGCATCGCTGTTGCTAAACATTTTTACCAGGCCAAAATCGAGAACTTTCACCTGGCTAATTTTGCCATTGCTATCTTCAACAATCATTATGTTGGCTGGTTTGATGTCACGATGGAGAATGCCTTTGCTGTGTATGTAGGCTAAGGCTTGAGCTACAGGAATAAAAATGGCGAAAAATTGTTCGATGTTTATCGGCCCTTTAATGTTGATGCGTTCACCAAGGGTCAGGCCATCTACTACTTCCATGACATAGTAAGGCGTAAGTTTGTTGAAGAGTCCGTAGTCATAGACTTTGATCACATTGTTGTGTTCAAAAGTTGATGCTGCTCGGGCTTCAAGCTCAAAGCGCCGCCAGGAGTCGTCGCTCAGCTTATCTGTATCTATAATTTTTAGGGCCCGAATGGTTTTTAGTGAGAGTTGTTCTACTTTGTAGACAATACCCATACCGCCAATGCCAAGAAAATCCAGCACACAGTACTTGTTGTCGATGATGGTGCCAGTCGTGAGCTTTTGCATTTACTTGTTGCTAGTCATCTTCGCTTGTTTTTTTATCTGTTGTTGGAAGGGTTTTGTATAGCTAGATAATTTTGGCGTAAATTAGCTGATCGCAAAATTTTCCGTCTTTGAGAGCTGATTTCCTCAAGCGTCCTTCAAACTCATATCCCGCTTTCTCTAGTACCTTTGCTGAGGCGGGGTTCCAGTCAAATACCATGGCATAGATGCGAACGAGATCGTGATGGGCAAAAAAATAGTCGGTCATTGGAGGCAGGATTTTGGTCATAAGCCCTTGGCCCCAATATTCTTTGCCCAGCCAATAGCCTAATTCAGCGCTTTTTCTGTGGACATCCTGATTAATTGCCAGACCGATGCCGCCTATGCATTTTTCGTCAACGACAATGGCAAAGTTAGTCACTGGCTGTAGGCGGTTAGCCAACTCAACCCATTCTCGAGCGTCTTTTTTGGTGTAAGGATAGGGAAAGCGATCGCGCAAATTTAACCAGACGTCGCGGTCGTTGGCATGATGGCTTAGTGAGTCTGCGTCACTGGAGCGATAGGGCCTAATAACTAAATTGTCGATTGCGAAAATCATGTGCTAATAGTAGCAATAATTCTGAATTTGGCTGAACAAGCCCGTCTGAGGCAAAGGTGATTATATTAAAACATATAGTAAAACAGTTGCCAAAAAAACGAGTCCATAAGAGCGAAAAGTACTAG
>Ga0075444_10001705_pt1 | contig 13494 bp, 7 predicted proteins | sample CoawatmetaG01DNA_FD_76836 | JGI IMG/M metagenome (GOLD analysis project Ga0075444, IMG submission 76836) | Marine microbial communities from the West Antarctic Peninsula - Coastal water metaG017-DNA | ecosystem: Environmental > Aquatic > Marine > Coastal | place: Atlantic Ocean: West Antarctic... | reverse complement strand
CGGCGGTGCGGAGCGCCGTGAGGAGGTTGCCCCCCACCACGGCCCGGCAGCGCCCGGTATCGGCGTCGAACAGGAACACCGTCGACTGGTGGTTGGTCAGGCCCTTCGCGGCGTTGCCGGGCCAGAAGCCGCCGGCCTTGAGCCCGAGCGCGAGGCTGTCCCGGTCGAAGCCGGACTTGAAGCCGTAGAGCGCGTCGGCGTGGCCGATGGCTTCCCGGACGACCGGGAAGTTCCCGGCCCGCCGCCGCGCCATGGAGGCGAAGACCTGCTCGACGGCGCCGAAGCACTCCGCCTCGGTCAGCAGCCCGTCGATCGCGTGCTCGGGAACGATGATCATCGCGGATGTCTCCTCGGTTCGTGAGCCGTCGTATCGCCTCCGTCATCGCGGGCGGAGCTAGGCGCCCCAGGGCAGCGGGCCCTTTTCAGGCGCGGCGCGTCCCCGGATCGCCGCGCTGCGCCCGCAGCGACGGAGTGTGTGCAGCGCGAGTCAGTAGGCCTTGCCGCGGGCCGAGACCGGCCAGAGCGTCTCGACCCGGCCGTTGCGCACGCCGACGTACCAGTCGTGGACGTTGCAGGTCGGATCGCAGTGGCCGGGGACGAGGCGCAGACGGTCGTTGACCTTCAGCCTGCCTTCGGGATCCTCGATCACCCCGTGCTCGTCCGAGCACTTGATGTACGTCACGTCGTCGCGGCCGAAGACGAAGGGCAGGCCGGAATCGACCGACTGGACCTTCAGGCCCGCGTCGCAGATCGCCTTGTCGGCCTTGGCGTGGCTCATCACGCTGGTGAGGATGAACAGGGCGTTCTGCCACTCGCCCGCGTCGATGCGGTTGCCGTCCCGGTCGCGGATGCGCCCGTAATCGGCGTCCATGAACGCGTAGCTGCCGCATTGCAGCTCGTTGTAGACGCCGGATCCGGCCTCGAAATAGTAGCTGCCGGTGCCGCCGCCGCTGACGAGTTCCGGCTCGAGTCCCACCCGGTTCAGCGCCGCGACGGCGTCGCGCACCTGGGCGATGGCCGCGTCGAGCTTGGCGCGCCGTTCCTCGTAGCCGTCGATGTGCTGCATGGCGCCCTGGTAGGCCTGGAGCCCCGCGAAGCGCAGGTTCGGCGCGGCTTGGACGGCCTGGGCGATCGCCACCACCTCGGGCGTCGTCCGCACGCCGCAGCGGCCGGCGCCGCAATCGATCTCGACGAAGCAGTCGACCTGCGTGCCGTGCCTCTGCGCCGCCGCCGAGAGTTCGGCGACGTTCGCCACGTCGTCGAGGCAGACGATGATGCGGGCGCCGTGGCGCGGCAGCCGCGCCAGCCGATCGATCTTGCCCGGGTCGCGCACCTGGTTCGAGACGAGGATGTCGGTGATGCCCGCGCGGGCGAAGACCTCCGCCTCCGAGACCTTCTGGCAGCAGACGCCGCAGGCGCCGCCGAGGCTCTGCTGGAGCTTCAGGATGTCCACGGACTTGTGCATCTTGCCGTGGGCGCGGTGGCGCATCCCGTGCGCCCTGGCGTAGTCGCCCATCTTGCGGATGTTGCCTTCCAGCGCGTCGAGATCGAGGATCAGGCAGGGCGTCTGGATCTCGTCCTCGCGCATGCCGGGCAGCGCCGGGACGTCGAAGCCGACTTCGAGATCGGCCGTCCGGGCGTTCATGTGCCGGGCGTTCAGCTGCATTGTAAGCCTCCCATTATTGCCAGGGCAGCGCGTCGAGGTCGACGTTCCCGCCCGTGATGATCACGCCCACCCGCTTGTTCGCGAAGACGGGGCGGTTCTTGAGCACCGCCGCCAGGGCGACGGCGCTCGACGGCTCCGTGACGATCTTCAGCCGCTTCCAGATCAGCTGCATCGCCGCGACGATCTCGGCCTCGGAGACCGTGAGGATGTCGGCGACGTGGTGGCGGACGAAGTGCCACGTGAGGTCCTTCAGCGGCACCTTCAGCCCGTCGGCGACCGTCACCGGCGCGTCGTCCGCGATGATCCGCCCGGCCTTCAGGCTGCGATGGGCGTCGTCCGCCTGCTCGGGCTCGGCCGCGTAGACGGCGATGTGCGGGGCGAGCCCGGCCAGGGTCAGGCAGGTGCCCGACACCATGCCGCCGCCGCCGATCGGGGCGATCACCGCGTCGAGATCGGGGACCTGCGCGATCAGCTCGCGGGCGCAGGTCGCCTGCCCGGCGATGACCCGGGGATCGTTGTAGGGGTGCACGAACTCCGCGCCGGTCTCGGCGACGACCTCGGCGAAGACGGCCTCGCGGGAGGAGGTGGACGGCTCGCACTCCACCACCCGGCCGCCGTAGCCGCGCACGGCGTCCTTCTTCGCCTGGGGCGCGGTGCGCGGCATCACCACCGTGCAGGGGATGCCGCGCCGGCCCGCCGCGTAGGACAGGCAGGTGCCGTGGTTGCCCGACGAGTGGGTCGCCACGCCCCGGGCGGCCTGCGCGTCCGTGAGGCTGAAGACGGCGTTGGAGGCACCCCGCGCCTTGAAGGCGCCGGCCTTCTGCAGGTTCTCGCACTTGAAGAACAGCTGCGCGCAGGCCGCCTCGTCGAGGAGCCGCGAGGTCAGGACCGGTGTCTCGTGGATGTGCGGCCGGATGCGCGCGTGGGCAGCCAGAACGTCGTCGAGGGTGGGCGTGATCAGGGCGCTTTCCATGGCGCTCCCCCTCAGGCGGCCGCGCGCAGGCCGGCGGCCGGGGCGCGGCGGTACACCGCCTGCGCGGCCGCGACCCCCGATCCCAGCTCGATGCGCAGGCCGAGATCAGCCATCGCCATCTCGGCCGCGGCGATCCCCGACAGCGCCATCACGTCCGTCAGGCTGCCGAGATGGCCGATGCGGAAGACCTTCCCGGCCACTTCGCCGAGCCCCACCCCGAAGGCGACGTCGTAGTGGCGCGCCGCGTGGGTGACGATCCGCGTGGCGTCGAAGCCCTCCGGGGTGCGGATCGCGCTCACCGTGTCCGAGTAGAGGTCCGGGCGCGCGGCGCACAGCTCCAAGCCCCAGGCGGCGACGGCGGCGCGGATGCCGTCGGCGATGCGGCGGTGCCGGGCGAAGACGTTGTCGAGCCCCTCGGCCAGGAGCAGTTCCGTCGACAGCTTCAGGCCGTTCAGGAGGCCGACCGCCGGCGTGTAGGGGTAGGCGCCGTTCGGGTAGCCCTTCGCCATGTCGCGGACGTCGAAATAGGTCCGCGGCAGCGTGGCCGTCGCGGTGGCGGCCATGGCCCTCGGCGAGAAGGCCACGATGGCGAGGCCCGCGGGCAGCATGAAGCCCTTCTGCGAGCCGGTGACGGCGACATCGACGCCCCACTCATCCATGCGGAAATCCATGGAGGCGATCGAGCTGACGCCGTCGACCAGCAGCAGGGCCGGGTGGCCGCTGGCATCGAGGGCGCGCCGCACGGCGGCGACGTCCGAGCGGACGCCGGTCGCCGTCTCGTTGTGCGTGACGAGCACGGCCCGGATGCGGTGCGCCGTGTCGGCCGCGAGGGCCTCGGCGAAGCGGTCCGCCGGAAGACCCTCCCCCCAGGGGGCCTCGATCACACGGACATCGAGGCCGTGGCGGCGGGTCATGTCGATCCAGCGATGGCTGAACATGCCGTGGCGGGCGGCCAGCACAGCGTCGCCGGCGCTGAGCGTGTTGGAGAGCGCGGTCTCCCACCCGCCGGTCGCCGTCGACGGGAAGACGAACACTTCGGCGTCCTGGCTCTTCAGCACCGTCTTCACGCCGGCGAGCGCCGGGTGGAGGATCTGCGCGAACAGCGGCGAGCGATGATCCAGCGTCGGCATGTCGGCCGCGCGACGAAGCACTTCCGGCATATTGGTCGGGCCGGGAATGAAGACGGGATTCTGTGCGAACATCGGCGGCGCTCTCCTCCAATACGCGGACGATAGCACCGCCCCCGCCGCATTGATATTTTTTTGAAAAAGTTTTTCATTATAGCGCAGGCCCTGAAAACGCGCGTCGCGGCAGAGGCTTATCTTTTTCCGTTGAGAGAAAAAATTTTCCACTCTACGGAAGGCGGGGACCGGGAGGGGCGAGGACGCCATGGATACGGGAAACCGGCGGCGCGGGCGGCCGAAAGGGTTCGGCGGCGCCAAGCCCACGGCGACCATCCAGGCGCTCGACCGCGCCCTCGATGTCCTCGACGTTCTGGCGGGCGGCGACGGGCTGACGCTCTCCGAACTGGCCGGGAGGCTCGAGCAATCCGTCGCGACCATGCACCGGGTCCTCGCGACGCTCGAGCGCCGCGGACTCGTCGAGATCAGCGCCGACAAGCAGGAGTGGCACGTCGGTGCGGAGGCCTACCGGCTCGGATCGGCCTTCCTGCGCCGCCACAACGTCGTCGAGCGGAGCCGGTCGATGATGTGGACGCTGATGCAGGAGACCGGCGAGACCTCCAATCTCGGCGTCGAGAAGGACGGCAACGTCCTGTTCGTCAGCCAGGTGGAGACCCACGAGACGATCCGCGCCTTCTTCCCGCCGGGATCCCTGTCGCCGCTGCACGCGTCGGGCATCGGGAAGGCGCTGCTGAGCACCTACGCGCCGGCCCGGACCGAGCGCCTGTTCCGGGGGAGGACCTTCGCGCGCTTCACCGACAAGACCATCGGCTCGCTGGACCAGCTGCGCGACGACGTCGAGGCGACCCGCCGCCGGGGCTACGCGATCGACGACGAGGAGCGGAGCATCGGGATGCGCTGCGTCGCCGCCCCGATCCTCAACGTCCACGGCGAGGCCATCGCGGGGATCTCGGTGTCGGGGCCGACGCACCGGCTGTCCGACGAGAAGCTGCGCGCGATCGGCGAGCGGGTGCGGAGAGGCGCCGCCGCGGTCTCGCGCGCCCTCGGCGCGCCCGCCGCGACGACCGAGGCGCCGGACGAGCCCGACCGGGACTGACCAGTGGGGCTCCGGCGCGGAGCGCCCTAGCGCTCGCGATGCGGGCGGCGCGGATCGGCGATTCCGACCGTCGGCGGGCGTCTGCCGCCGGCGTCGAGAATACCGGCGCGCCCGTCCGGCGCCGTGCGCGGATCCGCGACCGCCGCGCGGCCCTGGAGGCCCCCGGGAGCCGTGACGGCCGGGATGCCGGCGGGGGCCGTGAAGCTCTGCGCCAGGGCGGGCCCGGACAGGCCGATCCCGATCAGGGCGCCGATCAGTAGACGAGAGGTCATGGCGGCGGTCCAGCTCAGATCTGTCGCCGGGATCAGCCCGGCCGCGTTCCTCGAGATGTGGGATCGGCCAACCCGCGGTCCAACACGCGGCCCGACCCGCCAGCCAGACACCCGTGCGCCCGCGCACGGCACCGAACAGCCCGGTGCCGCCCCCGGCCGCGCGACGCGCGTACAGGGCCCCGTAACCGGGGTGGACGAAATTCCGGAACGGGAAAGCCGAGCTTTGAGTTGAGGGGCCGCTGAATCGGGGGCCAACCGTGAGACCGTCTCTCCTCGCAACGCTCGGGCTGCTGCTCGTCGCCTGCCCGCACCCGTCCAGGGCGCAGGATGTCCGCGATCCTCAACGTGTCCAGAGCGTCCAGCAAGACGTGCAGGACGTCCGGGGCCTGCCCGCCGCCACCGTCGAGCCGGGCGAGCCCCGCCCGGGACCGCCCCCGCCGCTCCCGGACATCTCCGACCCGAACGGCCGGGCCGGCGAGGCCCTGAACGAGCCGGGCGAGCGCTCCGGCATCCCGAAGGCCCTGCGCTCCTCCGGGTCGAAGGCGGGCGGGCCGGCCAACGACCTCAACCCGAGCGGCCGGGCCGAGGCGCCGGCACCGCCGAAGGGCGACCTGGGCCGGGTCATCGCCGGCAAGGAGCTGTTCCACGGCAATTACTGCGGCACGGGGCAGCGCGGCGAGGGGCTGCCGCCGACCGACGCCCTCGATGCGGCGTGCATGCGCCACGACGCCTGCTACGACACGGCGGGATACCGCTCGTGCGCCTGCGACGCGGCGCTGAAGCGCGAGGCCTCCGCCGTCTCGGACAGCCCGAACGCGGCGCTGGAGGTGCGGCGCCGGGCGCTGAGCGTGATCGAGGCCGCGACCGCGATGGCGTGCCGCGCGCCCTGAGAGCCGCGCGCGGCCGGCGGCCGTCGCCGGGGCTGCCGCGGCGCGCGAATCCGCCCCGGTGACGCCACCATGGGCTTGCATCCCGGCGCATGCCTGCTTTGACGGGCCGCTGTCGAAGTCCGGTCTCGCCCTTTGCCCCACCTCTCCTCATCGCAGGGTCCTGATGCGAGCGCGGCCCGCCGGGGGGCGGGCGCGGCGCGGTGGATCGCGCCCGCGATCCTGGCCGCCGGCCTGCTCGCGACCGGGGTCAGCACCGCCCTCACGTGGCAGGCGGCGGCGCTGCGCGAGCGCCTGACCTTCGAGCACGCCACCGAGATCGAGCTGCGCACCGTCGAGGACCAGTTCCGCACCTACACGGCCCTCCTGCGCGGCGCCGCCGGCCTGTTCGCCGCCGAGGACGACACCGTCACGCTGGCCCAGTTCCGGGCCTACGTGCAGCGGATCGAGCTGCAGCGCCTCTATCCCGGCTTCCTCGGCATCGGCTTCACGCCGACCCTGCCCGCCTCGGCGCGGGAGACCTTCGCCGCGCGCGCCGAGGCGCTGGGCGTCGAGAAGTTCCGGGTGCGGCCGCCCACCGACAACCCGATGATCAGCCCGGTCCTGTTCGCCGAGCCGCCGAACCCGCGCAACCTCGCCGCCATCGGCTACGACGTGATGTCCGACCCGGTGCGGCGCGACATGGTCGAGCGCGCCCGGGACACCGGCCGGCCGGCCGGTGTCCCGGGCGCGCTCGACCATGTCGCGCCGCACCGGGTCGGACATCACGTCGTAGCCGATGGCGGCGAGGTTGCGCGGGTTCGGCGGCTCGGCGAACAGGACCGGGCTGATCATCGGGTTGTCGGTGGGCGGCCGCACCCGGAACTTCTCGACGCCCAGCGCCTCGGCGCGCGCGGCGAAGGTCTCCCGCGCCGAGGCGGGCAGGGTCGGCGTGAAGCCGATGCCGAGGAAGCCGGGATAGAGGCGCTGCAGCTCGATCCGCTGCACGTAGGCCCGGAACTGGGCCAGCGTGACGGTGTCGTCCTCGGCGGCGAACAGGCCGGCGGCGCCGCGCAGGAGGGCCGTGTAGGTGCGGAACTGGTCCTCGACGGTGCGCAGCTCGATCTCGGTGGCGTGCTCGAAGGTCAGGCGCTCGCGCAGCGCCGCCGCCTGCCACGTGAGGGCGGTGCTGACCCCGGTCGCGAGCAGGCCGGCGGCCAGGATCGCGGGCGCGATCCACCGCGCCGCGCCCGCCCCCCGGCGGGCCGCGCTCGCATCAGGACCCTGCGATGAGGAGAGGTGGGGCAAAGGGCGAGACCGGACTTCGACAGCGGCCCGTCAAAGCAGGCATGCGCCGGGATGCAAGCCCATGGTGGCGTCACCGGGGCGGATTCGCGCGCCGCGGCAGCCCCGGCGACGGCCGCCGGCCGCGCGCGGCTCTCAGGGCGCGCGGCACGCCATCGCGGTCGCGGCCTCGATCACGCTCAGCGCCCGGCGCCGCACCTCCAGCGCCGCGTTCGGGCTGTCCGAGACGGCGGAGGCCTCGCGCTTCAGCGCCGCGTCGCAGGCGCACGAGCGGTATCCCGCCGTGTCGTAGCAGGCGTCGTGGCGCATGCACGCCGCATCGAGGGCGTCGGTCGGCGGCAGCCCCTCGCCGCGCTGCCCCGTGCCGCAGTAATTGCCGTGGAACAGCTCCTTGCCGGCGATGACCCGGCCCAGGTCGCCCTTCGGCGGTGCCGGCGCCTCGGCCCGGCCGCTCGGGTTGAGGTCGTTGGCCGGCCCGCCCGCCTTCGACCCGGAGGAGCGCAGGGCCTTCGGGATGCCGGAGCGCTCGCCCGGCTCGTTCAGGGCCTCGCCGGCCCGGCCGTTCGGGTCGGAGATGTCCGGGAGCGGCGGGGGCGGTCCCGGGCGGGGCTCGCCCGGCTCGACGGTGGCGGCGGGCAGGCCCCGGACGTCCTGCACGTCTTGCTGGACGCTCTGGACACGTTGAGGATCGCGGACATCCTGCGCCCTGGACGGGTGCGGGCAGGCGACGAGCAGCAGCCCGAGCGTTGCGAGGAGAGACGGTCTCACGGTTGGCCCCCGATTCAGCGGCCCCTCAACTCAAAGCTCGGCTTTCCCGTTCCGGAATTTCGTCCACCCCGGTTACGGGGCCCTGTACGCGCGTCGCGCGGCCGGGGGCGGCACCGGGCTGTTCGGTGCCGTGCGCGGGCGCACGGGTGTCTGGCTGGCGGGTCGGGCCGCGTGTTGGACCGCGGGTTGGCCGATCCCACATCTCGAGGAACGCGGCCGGGCTGATCCCGGCGACAGATCTGAGCTGGACCGCCGCCATGACCTCTCGTCTACTGATCGGCGCCCTGATCGGGATCGGCCTGTCCGGGCCCGCCCTGGCGCAGAGCTTCACGGCCCCCGCCGGCATCCCGGCCGTCACGGCTCCCGGGGGCCTCCAGGGCCGCGCGGCGGTCGCGGATCCGCGCACGGCGCCGGACGGGCGCGCCGGTATTCTCGACGCCGGCGGCAGACGCCCGCCGACGGTCGGAATCGCCGATCCGCGCCGCCCGCATCGCGAGCGCTAGGGCGCTCCGCGCCGGAGCCCCACTGGTCAGTCCCGGTCGGGCTCGTCCGGCGCCTCGGTCGTCGCGGCGGGCGCGCCGAGGGCGCGCGAGACCGCGGCGGCGCCTCTCCGCACCCGCTCGCCGATCGCGCGCAGCTTCTCGTCGGACAGCCGGTGCGTCGGCCCCGACACCGAGATCCCCGCGATGGCCTCGCCGTGGACGTTGAGGATCGGGGCGGCGACGCAGCGCATCCCGATGCTCCGCTCCTCGTCGTCGATCGCGTAGCCCCGGCGGCGGGTCGCCTCGACGTCGTCGCGCAGCTGGTCCAGCGAGCCGATGGTCTTGTCGGTGAAGCGCGCGAAGGTCCTCCCCCGGAACAGGCGCTCGGTCCGGGCCGGCGCGTAGGTGCTCAGCAGCGCCTTCCCGATGCCCGACGCGTGCAGCGGCGACAGGGATCCCGGCGGGAAGAAGGCGCGGATCGTCTCGTGGGTCTCCACCTGGCTGACGAACAGGACGTTGCCGTCCTTCTCGACGCCGAGATTGGAGGTCTCGCCGGTCTCCTGCATCAGCGTCCACATCATCGACCGGCTCCGCTCGACGACGTTGTGGCGGCGCAGGAAGGCCGATCCGAGCCGGTAGGCCTCCGCACCGACGTGCCACTCCTGCTTGTCGGCGCTGATCTCGACGAGTCCGCGGCGCTCGAGCGTCGCGAGGACCCGGTGCATGGTCGCGACGGATTGCTCGAGCCTCCCGGCCAGTTCGGAGAGCGTCAGCCCGTCGCCGCCCGCCAGAACGTCGAGGACATCGAGGGCGCGGTCGAGCGCCTGGATGGTCGCCGTGGGCTTGGCGCCGCCGAACCCTTTCGGCCGCCCGCGCCGCCGGTTTCCCGTATCCATGGCGTCCTCGCCCCTCCCGGTCCCCGCCTTCCGTAGAGTGGAAAATTTTTTCTCTCAACGGAAAAAGATAAGCCTCTGCCGCGACGCGCGTTTTCAGGGCCTGCGCTATAATGAAAAACTTTTTCAAAAAAATATCAATGCGGCGGGGGCGGTGCTATCGTCCGCGTATTGGAGGAGAGCGCCGCCGATGTTCGCACAGAATCCCGTCTTCATTCCCGGCCCGACCAATATGCCGGAAGTGCTTCGTCGCGCGGCCGACATGCCGACGCTGGATCATCGCTCGCCGCTGTTCGCGCAGATCCTCCACCCGGCGCTCGCCGGCGTGAAGACGGTGCTGAAGAGCCAGGACGCCGAAGTGTTCGTCTTCCCGTCGACGGCGACCGGCGGGTGGGAGACCGCGCTCTCCAACACGCTCAGCGCCGGCGACGCTGTGCTGGCCGCCCGCCACGGCATGTTCAGCCATCGCTGGATCGACATGACCCGCCGCCACGGCCTCGATGTCCGTGTGATCGAGGCCCCCTGGGGGGAGGGTCTTCCGGCGGACCGCTTCGCCGAGGCCCTCGCGGCCGACACGGCGCACCGCATCCGGGCCGTGCTCGTCACGCACAACGAGACGGCGACCGGCGTCCGCTCGGACGTCGCCGCCGTGCGGCGCGCCCTCGATGCCAGCGGCCACCCGGCCCTGCTGCTGGTCGACGGCGTCAGCTCGATCGCCTCCATGGATTTCCGCATGGATGAGTGGGGCGTCGATGTCGCCGTCACCGGCTCGCAGAAGGGCTTCATGCTGCCCGCGGGCCTCGCCATCGTGGCCTTCTCGCCGAGGGCCATGGCCGCCACCGCGACGGCCACGCTGCCGCGGACCTATTTCGACGTCCGCGACATGGCGAAGGGCTACCCGAACGGCGCCTACCCCTACACGCCGGCGGTCGGCCTCCTGAACGGCCTGAAGCTGTCGACGGAACTGCTCCTGGCCGAGGGGCTCGACAACGTCTTCGCCCGGCACCGCCGCATCGCCGACGGCATCCGCGCCGCCGTCGCCGCCTGGGGCTTGGAGCTGTGCGCCGCGCGCCCGGACCTCTACTCGGACACGGTGAGCGCGATCCGCACCCCGGAGGGCTTCGACGCCACGCGGATCGTCACCCACGCGGCGCGCCACTACGACGTCGCCTTCGGGGTGGGGCTCGGCGAAGTGGCCGGGAAGGTCTTCCGCATCGGCCATCTCGGCAGCCTGACGGACGTGATGGCGCTGTCGGGGATCGCCGCGGCCGAGATGGCGATGGCTGATCTCGGCCTGCGCATCGAGCTGGGATCGGGGGTCGCGGCCGCGCAGGCGGTGTACCGCCGCGCCCCGGCCGCCGGCCTGCGCGCGGCCGCCTGAGGGGGAGCGCCATGGAAAGCGCCCTGATCACGCCCACCCTCGACGACGTTCTGGCTGCCCACGCGCGCATCCGGCCGCACATCCACGAGACACCGGTCCTGACCTCGCGGCTCCTCGACGAGGCGGCCTGCGCGCAGCTGTTCTTCAAGTGCGAGAACCTGCAGAAGGCCGGCGCCTTCAAGGCGCGGGGTGCCTCCAACGCCGTCTTCAGCCTCACGGACGCGCAGGCCGCCCGGGGCGTGGCGACCCACTCGTCGGGCAACCACGGCACCTGCCTGTCCTACGCGGCGGGCCGGCGCGGCATCCCCTGCACGGTGGTGATGCCGCGCACCGCGCCCCAGGCGAAGAAGGACGCCGTGCGCGGCTACGGCGGCCGGGTGGTGGAGTGCGAGCCGTCCACCTCCTCCCGCGAGGCCGTCTTCGCCGAGGTCGTCGCCGAGACCGGCGCGGAGTTCGTGCACCCCTACAACGATCCCCGGGTCATCGCCGGGCAGGCGACCTGCGCCCGCGAGCTGATCGCGCAGGTCCCCGATCTCGACGCGGTGATCGCCCCGATCGGCGGCGGCGGCATGGTGTCGGGCACCTGCCTGACCCTGGCCGGGCTCGCCCCGCACATCGCCGTCTACGCGGCCGAGCCCGAGCAGGCGGACGACGCCCATCGCAGCCTGAAGGCCGGGCGGATCATCGCGGACGACGCGCCGGTGACGGTCGCCGACGGGCTGAAGGTGCCGCTGAAGGACCTCACGTGGCACTTCGTCCGCCACCACGTCGCCGACATCCTCACGGTCTCCGAGGCCGAGATCGTCGCGGCGATGCAGCTGATCTGGAAGCGGCTGAAGATCGTCACGGAGCCGTCGAGCGCCGTCGCCCTGGCGGCGGTGCTCAAGAACCGCCCCGTCTTCGCGAACAAGCGGGTGGGCGTGATCATCACGGGCGGGAACGTCGACCTCGACGCGCTGCCCTGGCAATAATGGGAGGCTTACAATGCAGCTGAACGCCCGGCACATGAACGCCCGGACGGCCGATCTCGAAGTCGGCTTCGACGTCCCGGCGCTGCCCGGCATGCGCGAGGACGAGATCCAGACGCCCTGCCTGATCCTCGATCTCGACGCGCTGGAAGGCAACATCCGCAAGATGGGCGACTACGCCAGGGCGCACGGGATGCGCCACCGCGCCCACGGCAAGATGCACAAGTCCGTGGACATCCTGAAGCTCCAGCAGAGCCTCGGCGGCGCCTGCGGCGTCTGCTGCCAGAAGGTCTCGGAGGCGGAGGTCTTCGCCCGCGCGGGCATCACCGACATCCTCGTCTCGAACCAGGTGCGCGACCCGGGCAAGATCGATCGGCTGGCGCGGCTGCCGCGCCACGGCGCCCGCATCATCGTCTGCCTCGACGACGTGGCGAACGTCGCCGAACTCTCGGCGGCGGCGCAGAGGCACGGCACGCAGGTCGACTGCTTCGTCGAGATCGATTGCGGCGCCGGCCGCTGCGGCGTGCGGACGACGCCCGAGGTGGTGGCGATCGCCCAGGCCGTCCAAGCCGCGCCGAACCTGCGCTTCGCGGGGCTCCAGGCCTACCAGGGCGCCATGCAGCACATCGACGGCTACGAGGAACGGCGCGCCAAGCTCGACGCGGCCATCGCCCAGGTGCGCGACGCCGTCGCGGCGCTGAACCGGGTGGGACTCGAGCCGGAACTCGTCAGCGGCGGCGGCACCGGCAGCTACTATTTCGAGGCCGGATCCGGCGTCTACAACGAGCTGCAATGCGGCAGCTACGCGTTCATGGACGCCGATTACGGGCGCATCCGCGACCGGGACGGCAACCGCATCGACGCGGGCGAGTGGCAGAACGCCCTGTTCATCCTCACCAGCGTGATGAGCCACGCCAAGGCCGACAAGGCGATCTGCGACGCGGGCCTGAAGGTCCAGTCGGTCGATTCCGGCCTGCCCTTCGTCTTCGGCCGCGACGACGTGACGTACATCAAGTGCTCGGACGAGCACGGGGTGATCGAGGATCCCGAAGGCAGGCTGAAGGTCAACGACCGTCTGCGCCTCGTCCCCGGCCACTGCGATCCGACCTGCAACGTCCACGACTGGTACGTCGGCGTGCGCAACGGCCGGGTCGAGACGCTCTGGCCGGTCTCGGCCCGCGGCAAGGCCTACTGACTCGCGCTGCACACACTCCGTCGCTGCGGGCGCAGCGCGGCGATCCGGGGACGCGCCGCGCCTGAAAAGGGCCCGCTGCCCTGGGGCGCCTAGCTCCGCCCGCGATGACGGAGGCGATACGACGGCTCACGAACCGAGGAGACATCCGCGATGATCATCGTTCCCGAGCACGCGATCGACGGGCTGCTGACCGAGGCGGAGTGCTTCGGCGCCGTCGAGCAGGTCTTCGCCTCCATGGCGCGGCGGCGGGCCGGGAACTTCCCGGTCGTCCGGGAAGCCATCGGCCACGCCGACGCGCTCTACGGCTTCAAGTCCGGCTTCGACCGGGACAGCCTCGCGCTCGGGCTCAAGGCCGGCGGCTTCTGGCCCGGCAACGCCGCGAAGGGCCTGACCAACCACCAGTCGACGGTGTTCCTGTTCGACGCCGATACCGGGCGCTGCCGGGCCGTGGTGGGGGGCAACCTCCTCACGGCGCTCCGCACCGCCG
>Ga0075444_10001704_pt1 | contig 13495 bp, 12 predicted proteins | sample CoawatmetaG01DNA_FD_76836 | JGI IMG/M metagenome (GOLD analysis project Ga0075444, IMG submission 76836) | Marine microbial communities from the West Antarctic Peninsula - Coastal water metaG017-DNA | ecosystem: Environmental > Aquatic > Marine > Coastal | place: Atlantic Ocean: West Antarctic... | reverse complement strand
TGATAAAGATAATCCAGAAATTATTCTTTCATTTTTAATTTCTTTTATTAACTCTTCTTGCCTCTCTTCAACGACTGGTTTTGTAATTGTGAGTTCTTTTTTTTCTTTGATAGTTTTTTTTAATTCTTCATGAATTGACTTTTTTTTATTTATTAAGTCACTGTGCGGTATTACTATTTTTTTTTTTGGTTCAATTTGAGAAATTGAACAAAGTTTCATTAAACATATTTCAACTAGTAATCGCTGATTTTTGCTTATTTTATATCGAAAGCTGCATTCTTCTGTCAAATCGATTGCTTTCAAAATAAAATCTAAAGGTTTTGAACTAGCTTGTTTTACGTATTTTTCTGAAAGTGTATTGTTTTGTTCAAGCAATACATGTGTTTTTGTATTTTGGGAGACTATTAGATCTCTAAGGTGAGATGAAAATCCATCAATAAAATGTTGTCCATCAAATCCTTTTTCAATTACTTTATTTAATAACAAGAGTATGTTAGTAATATCATTTTTTATTAAGTATTCATAAGCTTCAAAATAGATCTCATAATCTAAAACATTTAGATTTTCAAAAGCTAATTTTTTAGTAATATTCCCCTCTGTGTAATTAACTAATCTGTCGAATATTGACAAAGCGTCTCTCAATGCACCATCACTTTTTTTTGCAATTAAATATAAAGCCTCTTCTTCAAATTTAATTTTTTCTGTGACAGAAATATGTTCAAGATAAGTTTTTATATCATCTGTACTAATTTTCTTGAAATCATAAATTTGACATCTCGATAAAATAGTTGGTATAACCTTGTGTTTTTCAGTTGTTGCCAATATAAAAACAGCATAAGATGGTGGCTCTTCTAAGGTTTTTAAAAACGCATTAAAAGCTTGGCCTGACAACATATGTACCTCATCAATTATATATACTTTGTATTTACCTGTTTGTGGTGGAATCCTTACTTGATCTATGAGATTTCTAATATCATCTACCCCATTATTTGAGGCAGCATCCAATTCAAATATATTAAAAGAGAAATTTTTTGACTTTTCTTCATTATCATTTATTTTTTTTGCTAATATTCTGGCACATGTAGTCTTTCCAACTCCTCTTGGTCCACAAAACAATAAAGCTTGAGGCAATTGATTTTGTTTGATGGCATTTTCTAAAGTTTTTGTTATAGAGCTTTGACCAATAACATTATCAAAATTATTAGGTCTGTACTTTAAAGCTGAAACAACAAAATTATTCATTTAGCAAATATAAAAATTACCATAGTAATTAATTGATATAATTAATTAAATAAAACTTTTTATCAACAGTTATATTTAGCATACTTTTGCCTAGCAGGCCATCTTATCGCTTTTGTTTTCAAAAGAGGAAAGTCCGGACACCAAAGAGCATTATAGCGGGTAACGCCCGTCACTATGAAAATAGAGGACCAGTGCAACAGAAAGTATGTACAGTTAGGCTGTAGTGAAACCAGGTAAACTCTATAAGGTGAAACGTCACGTATACCAACGATTGAGAATTGCTCGTTCGATGTTGGAGGGTGGGCGGTTTGAACAAAATAGTAATATTTTGTCTAGATAAATGATAAGGCACGACAGAATCCGGCTTACGGCCTGCTTTTTTTAATTTAAATAACTCATACTATTAGGACCTTGATTAAATATAAGATCTAATATGCTCAGGTTATTTTTAAAACCATGTTTAGATGAAAAAACTTGAATGTATTTTTCTACTTTAAATGTATCATCATTTTTTTTTTCTGAAATTTTTCTTAAATCAATATCATTTTCATATTTTTTCTTATATGATTGGGTTAAGTTTAATTCTTTATTGATTTCTAGCCATTAACTAATAAGATTTATACAATCAAAATTAAAATTAGAAAGTTTCACGTAATGATTATTATAAATTTTCTTTAACGAATCTTTATAATATTCAAAAAATGGTGAAGAATTATAAGAAGATTCTATAGATTTCCAATGCTCTTTTTGCCATGAAAAATCATTTTCAATTAAGGCATCTTTCAAAAGAAAATTGTTTGTCGAATGTTTTATCGGAATACTTAATATTAAGATTTTATTTGGCCCATAAATACAGGTTCTGTTTCTTAATGTTTGTTTTTTAAAGTTCTGATTTAAATCCCACATTATGTTACCATTAACTATTTCTTTCCAATGAGATATTGGTGCAAAATAAGATGGGATCATTATTTTAAAAGTTTCTTTCAAAACTTATTTCTTTTTATTTCTTCTATTATTAAATTCAGAATAACCAAATGCAAAAAGAACACCAATTAGAAAGTGCCATCTGTAAGATTTGGGTTCTCCATCTAAATTAATGGTGGTAAAAACTCTATCCCATCTGATTTTCCAATTTTTAAAACCATCATTGATCCCATCAATACTCATCCAAATAAATACTGGCTTACCTACAATGTGATCTTCCGGTACAAACCCCCAAGATCTGCTGTCTTCAGACCTATATCTGTTATCACCCATCATCCAGTAATAATCTTGCTTAAAAGTATACTCTTGAGTAATTAAATTATTGATTTTAATTACTCCATTTGTAAGGCTTAATTTATTTTTTTCATAGTCTCTTATAATTTTTTTATACAAAGAAAGGTTGGTCGAGTTTAATTTAATTTTAAATCCTTTTTTTGGTAAAACTATAGGTCCAAAATTATCCTCATTCCAATTGTATTTAATATCATTTGGAAAAAATGAGGTATTGTAAGATTTGTAAGATTTATAGGATCGTTTAATACTGTCCAATAATTGGCTTTTTTTAATAATTTGAGCTTCTTGATTTGTTAATAATAGTTCTCTGGTATAATCTGTTAATTCTGTTAAAACAATTCTACCTTTTGATCTAATATTATATGGTATTCCATTAGAACTAGTTAGAACTGTAAAATTTTCAGGATTATTATCGATTATTGCTAATATATAGGGCAGAATTTGATTATACTTGGTTTGAGTAATATCAGAAATTTTAAATTTTCTTTGAATATCAATTCCGAGCTTTACAAGTTTTGAAGTAGAAACCCCCTTAGAGCTATGAGCTTTATAGGAATAAATTGGTTTTGCTCTAAACGGCATTTTACTTTCTTTTCCATTTATATGAATTATACCATTAATTATTTCAAGGGTATCTGATGGAATAGCTACACATCTTTTAACATAATTTGATTTTTTATCTATTGGTTTTTTTACTCCTTTTTCTTTAACAAAGAATTTCCTAACAGTATCTGCTGGCCAGCTAAATGTTACAATTTCATTTCTTTTGATTTTCTGAAAACCCGGTAACCTAAAATAGGGTATTTGAGGTTTATTTAAATAAGACCTAATTCCAGTCCCTACAATCGTATCGTGAACCATCGGAAAAGATACAGCAGTTTGAGGAATTCTTGCACCATAGTGGAATTTACTCACAAATAAAAAATCACCAACTAATAATGTTTTTTCTAAAGATCCTGTGGGAATTATATAGGGCTGAATAAAATATGTGTGAACTATGGTTGCAAGTATAATAGCAAATATTATGGAACTAATCCATTCTCCTAAACCTGTTTTCGGATTTAACTCTCTATTATTAATGTATTGAACTTTCTCATAATAATTAATTTTATATATATATAATCCTAAAGTTAAAACTGAAATACAAGTATCAATTGTTGAATTTTTACCAAAACTTCTACATATTTCTACCCATATAACTGGAATAATTAAAAGATTAACAATAGGAATAAAAAGAAGAAAAACCCACCACCAAGGTCTATGGATGATTTTCATTAAAATTATAGCATTGTATAAAGGTACAAATGCAAAAAACGATTTATATCCTGCATTTTTGTATAATTTCCAAGTTCCTAAACCATGAATCAACTGTACAATTAAGAAAAAAATAAACCACTGAAATATCGTCATCGTTAAAATTTAAAATTAGGATCATTAATAACATCTCTCATATTAAAAATTCCTTTTTTATTAATTAACCACTCAGCTGCAATAACAGCTCCCAAGGCAAATCCTTTTCTGTTTTTAGCAATATGTTTAATTTCTATTGAATCTATTTCGGACGAGTAGTTAATAATATGAGTACCAGGAACATTTTCAACTCTTTTAGATTTTATTGGTATGGAGTTTTCACTGTTATCCACAGACCAGTTATTGTAATTTCCTTGATCTATTATACTGTTTGCTAGTGTTATGGCAGTTCCACTTGGTTTGTCAGTTTTTTGAGTATGATGAGTTTCTTCAATATATAAATTATACTCATTGTAATTTCTCATGATTTTAGCAAGCTTTTTATTTAATTCAAAAAATAAATTTACACCTAAACTAAAATTGGAAGAATAAAGAAAACTAGTGTTTGTCTTTAATGATAACTCTTTGACTTTACTAAAATCAGAGAGCCATCCTGTTGTTCCGCTCACAACAGGAATAGAATTTTTTAATCCCATTTCAATATTTTTATATGCAGTTTCTGGAGTACAAAAGTTAATAGCTATTTCCGCCCCATTGATATTATTTAAAATTGAATCTTTATCAATTTTAAAAGTTATTTCATGCCCTCTTTCAATAGAAATTTTTTCAATTTCTTTACCCATTTTTCCATAACCAATAAGTGCTATTTTCATTTGTTTAAAAATTCAAATTTAATGTTAATCCTATAGATTCTGTATCTGTATGCAACCCATTGTCAAAGTAAGGCCTAATAGTTAGATTTTCATTAACATTATATTGCTTTAAGTGTGCATCAATATTTGCATCTAAAATATTTAAAATATAAAATCCAATTATAAATACCATAGAGATATCCCTATTTTTTTTATGAAATTCTGCACCATCTAAAAGTCTATCATCTTCCAGAATTAAATTTTGAAATTCATCATTTTTATATCCTGCTTTTCTGCTTTTATATGCATTCCTGTAATTCCAGTATCTTTTTTGATTAAAATCATAAGAATAAATAGATGTTCCAATAGCAGCATATACAATAGGTATTTTCCATAATTTCTTATTAAATGCTTGTCCTAACCCAGGGAAAACTGCTGAGAAGAAAGCAGCTTTTGATGGGCCTAACGGATCTAATTCGTCGAAAGATGGCTTAGAATTTTGAGCAAAATTATAAGATATTGAGAATAGAATAATTAAAATTATTAATTTATTAATTTTCATTTAATTTTTCATTTAATTTCTTAAACTCTTCAATATTATCAAACGGAATTATTATTGAACCCTTTTCTTTTGCGTTTAACGTAATTTTAACTTTTGTATTATATTTTTTTTTTAGTATTTCTAAACTAGACCGGAAAGGTTCTATTTTTTTATTAGTTTCTAATTTATTTAATGGTTTTTTAGATTTTTTAGCTAAAATTTCTGTTTGTCTTACTGAGAGAGATTTAGTTAGAATTTTTTTATAAACTTTTAACTGATCTTCTTTTTTTTCGACTGTAACTAAAGCTCTTCCGTGTCCCATGGAAATAAACCCATCTCTAATACCAGTCTGGATAATTGGATTTAACTTTAAAAGCCTTAAATAATTTGAAATTGTAGATCTTTTCTTTCCAACTCTTTTGCTCATCTGTTCTTGAGTTAACTTGACTTCATCAATTAAACGTTGATAACAAAGTGCAATTTCTATAGGATCTAAATTTTCTCTTTGAATGTTTTCAACTAATGCCATTTCTAAAGATTGTTGATCATTTGCTATTCTAACAAAAGCAGGTATTGATTTTAGTTTTAAAAAACTAACCGCTCTAAATCTTCTTTCGCCGGAAATAATTTCAAATGATTTAAAACCAGTTTTCCTGACTGTAATAGGCTGTATTATTCCAAGTTGTTCTATTGAATTAGCTAGTTCTGAAATTTTTTCACTTTCGAAATTAGTTCTTGGTTGAAATGGATTTATATTAATTTGGTCGATAGAAAGTTCAATCACATTTCCTATAATTTGATCTGCATTTTTATCTTCAGCTGATTTAATATTTTCAATTGAATCATTTAATAATGCTGAAAGACCCCTGCCTAATGGTTGTTTGTAATAAGCTTTTGCCATTTAAAAATTATTGTTTATTAATTCATGGGCTAATTTAATATAGTTTTTAGCCCCTTTACTTGTAGCGTCGTAATCAATTATGTTTTTTCCGTGACTTGGAGCTTCACCTAATTTAACGTTCCGTTGAATAATTGTTTTAAAAACCATGTTGTGAAAATGTTTTCTTACTTCATCAACAACTTGGTTAGAAAGTCTCAATCTTGAATCGTACATAGTCAAAAGGAGCCCCTCTATTTCTAAATCTCTGTTGTGTATTTTTTGAATACTTTTTATTGTATTTAATAATTTCCCTAGTCCCTCCAAAGCAAAATATTCGCATTGTATAGGTATTATAACAGAATCAGCTGCTGTAAGTGCATTTAGAGTTATTAAACCCAGTGATGGAGCACAGTCAATAATTATATATTCGTAAGTACTTTTGACTTCCTTTAATGCTTCTTTAAGCATAAACTCCCTGTTGGGGTGGTTAACTAATTCTAATTCAATAGCTACTAAATCTATATTGGATGGTATGATGTCTAAATTAGGAGTCTTTGACTTTAATATAATATCATTTATTTTTTGAGTGTGCTCTAATAAATGATAGGAAGATTTTTTAACTTTTTTTAGATCTATTCCAATTCCAGAAGTTGCATTTGCTTGAGGATCAAGATCAATTAAAAGAACTTTTTTTTCTAAAATACCTAAGCATGCAGCAAGATTTAATGATGTGGTAGTTTTTCCAACCCCACCTTTTTGATTTGAAACGGCAATAATTTTCCCCATTATTATAAATAGATATTTTTAAAAATACAATATTTTGAAGTGCCAGTTTAAGGGTTGGAATTCTTTTTGTTAACTAGTTTTTAAGAGTGTCTTGAAATTCTATTATGTAAATTTCTTCATTATCTTTTTTCATAAAAAACTTTTCTCTGGCAAAGGCCTCATAATTATCAATATCGTTGAGATTTTCGATTAACTTTTTGTCTATTTCTATTTCTGTTTTTAGTTTTTCCTTTTGTTCTTTTAAATACTTAATTTCTTTATTTAATTCTTTGTGAAAGAGAAGTGAATTAGCATCTATAAATAACATCCAGAAGAAGAATATTACAGAGGATAATATGTACAAATTAGTGAAAAATTTAAAATATTTACTTGAACTAATTTTTTTAAAAAAAATTAACATCTTATTTTATTTAAAATTAAATTTAATACATTTTTAAATGATATGTCTTTTGATTTTAATATTATATCAGCGTGTTCTTTTGAACAATCAATATACTTTTCATGCATAGGCTTACACATTGTAAAATATCTTTGTTCAACTTCCTTTATAGATCTACTTCTAGAACTAACGTCTCTTTTAATTCTTCTTTGAAGCCTAGTGTTTTCGTCTAAATCTAGATAGATACCAAAATCAATTAAATTAATTATTCTTTTATCACAAAATATGTGTAAACCTTCAATAATGATAATTTTTTTTGAAAATAGTACTTTATTTTTTTTTAATCTTTTATGTGTTTTATAAGAATATATAGGTTCTTCTACTTTTTTATTACTTTTTAAACTTATTAAATTGTTTTTTAATAACTCAAAGTCTATGGACTTAGGATGATCATAATTTAATTTAGATCGTTCTTCTAAATTTAAATTTAAATAATTTTTGTAGTAGGAATCAGAAAGAATTTTAACCACACTTTCATTTTTAAAATATTCTACTATTTTATTAGCTATTGTGCTTTTTCCTGATCCAGTTCCTCCACATATTCCAATTAAAATCATTTTATTTTTTTAAACTTCTGACATAATCTTCCATTATCATTGCTTCATGTTTATTTCCCCAGCTATTTAGTGTATAGTTCATTATATCTGCTATTTCATCGTCATATAAACCCATTTTTTCCATTTTAGAATTATATTTAATTCCGTTGACTGTTATCTCACCATCTATTCCACCAAATTTAATTGCTTTTATACTTTCTTCCATATATTTAAATAGAAAATCAGATTTTGCCAGTGGAGGATAAATTCCCTCAATTCCTTTTCCATTAGGCATATGACATCTTAAACAAAAGTCTTCGTAAAGTGATTTTCCATTTTTCATTGAAACACTTAGACTTTCATTTTGAGAAAAAATAAAAAAAGGAATAATAAAAAATATAATATTTATAAATTTCATTTTTTTGGTAAAATTTTATAGACCCCTTTGTTTTCGATTGAAACATAAATATATCCATCAGGACCTTGCTTAACATCTCTAGGTCTTCCTAAGTTTTCACCTATTTTCCATCTTGAAATAACTTTATTATTTTTTAATACAATTCTCTCTAAATAATTAAATTTCAATGCTCCAGCTAATAAACTTCCTTTCCATTTTGGATAGATATCACTTGAAATGTATTCAAATGAACTAGGTGCAATTGATGGTATCCAATAATACAATGGTTGTTTTGTGTTTGGAAGGCTTTTATTTTTTGTTATTGTGGTTCCGCTATAATTAATTCCATAAGTGGTTTTGGGCCAACCATAATTTTTGCCCTTTTTTATAATATTTATTTCATCACCTCCACGTGGCCCATGTTCATTTGTCCATATTTCACCAGTGATCGGATGTTTAAACATCCCTTGAGGATTTCTATGTCCAAAAGAATAAATAGCTTTTTTAGAATTAAGAGTTTCAAAAAAAGGATTATCAAACGGAATTGTTCCATCGTCATTAATTCTATAAATTTTTCCACCATCTAAAGATATATTTTGAGGATTTACATCCCTATTTCCTCGATCTCCAATTGAAAAATAAAGATAATTTTCATTATCGAATTCTAGTCTTCCTCCGAAGTGTTGTCCTTTTCTGGAATTAGGAAAACCCTTATATAAAACCTCAAAGTCTGTTAGAGAATCTTCTAATAGTTTTGCTCTAGCTATAGTTGTGTTACCTCCTTTCTCCCCAACATCTTGAGAAGCATATGACAAATACAGCCATTTATTTTTTTTAAAATTAGGATGGAATGCTATATCCATTAATCCTCCTTGACCTCTTAAATATATATCTGGAAGTCCTTTTATTTTTGTTTTTATTCCTTCTTTGTAGTGAAAAAGAGATCCAGACTTTACAGTAGCAAGTATAGACTTATCTTCAAAAAATTCAATAGCCCATATTATATTTTCATCTTCGAACACTAATTCCATTTCATAATTTATTTCAGACAGAACTGTATTTTTATTTTCTTGTGCGCATGATGTGTTTACAAGAATTAATCCTGCAATGATAATTATAGAAAAAAGTTTATTCATTATTAGATTTATTTAAAGATAAAACTAAAAAAAAATATGTTAGTAATTCTATTCAGATAAAAAAAGGTATTTAATTTAAAAATAAAAAAACTCTTAAAGTGTTGAGCCTTAAAGGTTTATAATTAATTTTAGTCGGGGTGGCAGAATCTGAATCTACCCTTGTTTCCTTCGTGTTTATTGGGAGAAACCCTGTTTTTTACTTCATTTTCACTCATTTTGGATACCATGGGTATCCATGTTTTTTTATTGACTAAAACTCACCTATTTCCTCTAAAAATATAGTGTTTCAATTCTCTACTTTAAAGTGTTTCTGAAAGTTTAATTAAAGTTTTTTGTCAATAAATTTTTCTTATTTTTATTGAAATATGATGGTTAAAACATCTAATTTATATAAATATGGATAAGTGTAACAATTCATCTTTAGAGCTTTATACTAATTCTGATGTCAACCCTTGGGATGTTTCAAAAATTAGATTTATATACAGAAGATTAGGTTTTGGTATTTCCAAAGAAAAAGCAAAGGCTTTATTGATTAACTCACCAGATGAATTGATAAATAAAATAATTAGTTCAGCTAAAAACAAGCCACTTACTTCCTCGCCTGAATGGGGTTTTTGGAATAATGATAAAATAAATAATTCTGAGAATAATCAAAATTATTACAAAGAATTATGGCAAAAACAAGCTTTTTTAAATTTCATTAATGATGGGTTTAGAGAAAGACTTACTTTGTTTTGGAGTAATCATTTTGTCACAGAATATTATGATTATAAAAGAGCGCCGTATTTATTTCAGTATCATTCTACACTTCAAGAGTATTCACTTGGAAACTTTAAGGATTTTGTTAGTGCCATTGGATTGGAACCTGCGATGCTTATGTATTTAAATGGCTATTCAAATAAAAAGAAGGCACCAAACGAAAATTATTCAAGAGAGCTTTATGAATTATTTACTCTTGGCGAAGGAAATGGTTACGCATCAACCGATATTACTGAAACATCAAGAGCATTAACAGGATATAATAAATATTCAAATGGAAATGGAAGTGTTATTATTTTTAATCAAAATACCTTCGATGATGGAGAGAAAACTATTTTTGGAAAAACAGGTAGTTGGGGTTACCAAGATGTTATAGATATTTTATTTAACGAAAAAAAAGAATTAATAGCGAATTTCATTTGTGAAAAATTATATAAATATTTTGTTAGCCCGATTGTAAACAAAGAAATTACTGCACAATTGGCATTGACTTTTATAGCGGCAAATTTTGAATTAGTTCCAGTTTATAGGCAATTGTTCAAGAGCGAACATTTTTTTGATTTAAAGTCTAGTAATGTATTAATTAAAAGTCCAATAGATCTTTTTGTCTTTATCCAAAATGATTTTGAGTTTACATTTCCAACAAATTTTCAAAAAACACACACCAATTATTTAAAAAATAAATGTATCGAAATGGGACAGGAAATATTTAATCCTATTGACGTAGCAGGTTGGCAAGAAAATCACGATTGGATTAGCACAGGAACTTTACCTATGAGATGGGACTTTATAAAATATATATTCAACAGACATTGGGCCGGTAATAAAGAACAGTTTAGAACTTTTATTATTTCATTAGTTGGAAAGGGTGAAAAAGACCCTAAAGTCATTGTCGATAAATTGAAAGAATATATGTTTTGTAAATACAACATAAAAGAAGAGGAACGTCAAGATGCTATAAATGTTTTTAAAGGTGAAATTCCTGATAATTACTTTGAAGATGGTACATGGACTTTAAGTTATGAATCGGTTCCAAATCAAGTTTATGATTTAATTTTATTTTTCATTTCATTACCTGAATTTCAATTAAAATGAAAAAAAAGAATTATTTACAATCAAAAAAACATATTGCTGAGCACTCAAATTGGGGTAGAAGAGGTTTTTTGAAAACTTTAGGAATAGCAGGAGCAGGAGCTATTTCTTTGGGAAATAATTCTTTGTCAGTTTTAAACTCTAATTTTTTGACAAATGCTCTTACTGACGCTGCTTCTGATAGATCGCTAGTTTTGATTAGGTTGAGGGGTGGTAACGATGGTTTGAATACCATTGTACCCCTAAATGATTTTGAAACGTACGTTAACAAAAGACCAAATATTTATATACCTAAATCTAATTTGATTAAGTTAAACGATAACTATGCTATGCCAAACTACATGAGTAATTTAGAACCTTTATGGAAAGATGGTGAAATGAAAGTTGTAAATGGTGTTGGATATGAAAATCCTAGTGGATCTCATTTCAAGTCTTCCGATATTTGGGCTTCTGCTACAAATAACAAAAAAATTTCCACTGGTTGGCTTGGAAGATATTATGATGAAAAATATTTAGATTATCTAACAAACCCTACTGAAAAACCTATTGCAATTCAAATTGGTAAAAGAGGAAATATGATATTTAATGGAGATAAAACAACTTATGCTTTTGCGGTATCAAGTCCTGAAAGATTAAAGAAAGTTGCCGAAAATGGCACCTTATTTGACACAAAAAACTTACCTGATTGCACACACGGAGATCAAATAGAGTTTCTCAGAAGAATATCTAATTCTACATTTAATTATGCCTCTGTTATTCACAACGCTTATAATGAATCGGAAGATTTTAATAAGTACGATGCTGAGAACAGTCTAGATTCTCAGCTTAGTTTAGTGTCCAGGCTTATTAAAGGTGGGTTAGGTTCTAAAATTTATATGGTTTCATTGGGAGGTTTTGATACTCATGGAAGTCAACCTAAAAAACATCAAAAACTATTAACAACTTTATCTGATTCTATAAAAGTGTTTTATGATGATTTAAAATACTATGGACTTGAGAAAAAAGTTCTTTCATTAACTTTTTCAGAATTTGGTAGAAGAGTTGCTGAAAATGGATCTGAAGGAACTGATCATGGAACTGCAGCGCCAGTCATGTTATTTGGACCAGCTTTAAAAGGAAGCGGATTTGTTGGTGATCATCCAAGTTTAAGTGATCTGAATGATCGAGGAAATTTAAAACATAAATTAGATTTCAGATCTATTTATACTACAATTTTAACGGACTGGCTTTGTGGAGACAAGAATTTTATTAATAAAGCTATGCTAGGTAATGAATATTCGCTTTTAGGATTAGGAATAGACTGTAATGATGAGACAATAAACTATGATGATATAATTCCTTATCATGCTGCAATATACGCTTCAAACAAAGTAGAATTAAATTTAAGAATAAATCGAGATCATCATATTAAAATATATATTTTCGATATTTTGGGTCGTAATCGTGGATTGATTTATGATAATATAATTAGAAGAGGAACACATGTATTTCCAATATCAATAAACTTAACATCTGGTCAATATTTTTATAATATAAAAGTTCAAGGGGGAAAAGATTTGACTAAATCTTTTTTAGTTAAATAATTAGAATTTTTTAGTGTTGAGTTGGGACTAATATATTATTTGAAAATTCTTTCTTTCCCAACCATATCCTTTATATTTTCAATATGTTGTTTTTGATAATCAATATTTTCACCAAAAGAAACTAATTGTTTTAATGTATCTACAACCTCTCTTTTGTTAGTGTAATGAGTAGGTTCGTTCTCTGTTTTAATCAAATTAATAACTTCAAATATTCTGTGACTTTTCACTAAATAAGTTCCCTTTGGAACATAATTTATTTCCTTTAATTCACAATCACCGAAAAACACAATTACAGAGAAAAAAGGTATGTTTTCAAATTGTTTGAGGGTTTTTCTTAACTCTGTGATGTGGTTATTATTTTGTTTTATTGGGTTATAGAACTTATACTTTTTTCTACCATAGGATAGAACCTTTGTCCAATTGGTATTGTTTCCACTTCCATATATCCATCCACTATAATCCTTTACTTCAATAACAATGATTCCCTCAGAGGTTACTAAAACCAAATCTATTTGTGAAAACTCATCATTATCTTTCTTTATGATTAAATCATGGTAAATGGTTACTGATGGAAACTCTTTTTTTAATAATCGTAAAATCAAACTTCTTTCTGAACTTGTTCCACGATTTAAGGATGTAACTGAACTTATTAATTCTCTATCTCTTTTTCTTTGATTTGATTTTATAATACTTGAGATTATTAAAAAAACAATTACAATTGAGA
>Ga0075444_10001702_pt1 | contig 13501 bp, 16 predicted proteins | sample CoawatmetaG01DNA_FD_76836 | JGI IMG/M metagenome (GOLD analysis project Ga0075444, IMG submission 76836) | Marine microbial communities from the West Antarctic Peninsula - Coastal water metaG017-DNA | ecosystem: Environmental > Aquatic > Marine > Coastal | place: Atlantic Ocean: West Antarctic... | reverse complement strand
GTTGTCAGTTATATCGTCTAAAAATGATATGTGACCTTGTTCTGAATCAAGTAAATCAACAGTTGATGTATCTGTATAATTAACTGTGTTTTCTAATGATTCTAAATCAGTAGGTTGATTTTGCTTAAATAAGTTTAATGTATATTGCATGTTATGTTCCTTTATATAAGTAAGTAAAACAACTACGGAATTGTAATTGTCCGATAACACCAGCTTACGGAATCGATCAGTCAACGCCCCGTAGTGGAAAGAAAATCGTCTTTGTAGAGAAGCCTCTTTGGGCTTTGAGCTATTTTCTTGTAATGAAGACGAAGTACCCCAACTCGTTGGGGGGGGCTTTATTTAGAGAAGGAGTGAGCCCGACTGGAGGTCTAAATAACAATTTCGTAGTAGTAGTGTCGGAGTTACTCCGACTCATTTTGTTTGCCACTTTTATAAAGTGGTGTGCTTCATTTTTACTGAGGTTTTCTTGTGTTCTGCTGAACGAAAGATCAAATAATGCAATGGTGTTAAGCCTTGCTTAGAAGGATTAACTGAATGGAATTCTTTGATCCTAAGATAAAACCTCACTAAATGGAGTGATAATTTACCCCAGATCGTTACCCGAATGGGACGACACACCTATGTGTCGTTGAACTTAGGAACTCGTTCCTCTAGTGAGTAGAGCTGGAATAAGGTCATGAATTCAATAGCTTAAGGCATGTGAATAGACACATATATGGGGGGTATGGTTATCCTCTCGTAGAGCAACAATAAGAGACATAAAATGAAAGCTAATTCTACACAACAAGAGAAGTATAAGGGGTCGGTTGTGCCAATGAATGAGATAGAAACTAACAGTCAATCATTACTACCACAACATATAAAAGTAACAGAAGCCCAAGCTGATCTAGTGCATGCAATGTTACATGATGGTTGCAACCCAACAGAAGCATCGGAAAGACTAGGTAGAAACAAGGCATGGGCATACATAACCCTTAATAAGCCCCATGTTATAGAGTATAGGCAACAACTAGCAATGAGTACATTGGGGTGGGACGCAACACAAGCTCTTGCAACTATGCGTGAACTGTTAGGTAGCAAGTCAGCTCATGTAAGACTAGAAGCTTCCAGAGATTTGATGGACAGAGCAGGATTTAGATTGGACGCACCGAAAGCAGTTAATACAGCCGTGCAGATAAACTTTAATGTTGAATAGGGGTCCCATGGGTACTTTGTCGTTATATATAAGTGCCTTTAAAAACAGAAGACTGACACTATAACGGGTAAACCACACTTACGACACTATGTGAAAAGACATAACCCCTAAAAATATTTTACCTTACAGAAGTCCAATTTACAAGGAGATACAAATGGGAAATTCTGATCCGTCAGATTCAGACTTTGGGTATTCGCAAGGTGGTAACACTACGTCTAAACAAAGAACGTCTAATGCTGCACAAACAGATCGATCAAATAAAGCTAGAAACAGTAGATTAGAAAAAGAACGATTAGTAGCTTTTGACCAAGGTGGTAGAGGAAAGAACTTTCCACCAGAATATAAAGAAAATGCAGGCAATAGTGTTTATTCCCAAGTTAACCGAAACGTAGCCCTTGCTGAAGACTTAGAATACAAAGCCAAAAACACTAATTTTATGGGTAAAGAACGAGGCAAAAACTTTAGTATATTTGGTAAGGATTTAGGCTTTAATTTAATGGACACCTCTATTGTTGGTATGGGTTTAGATGCCGTACAAAAAAGCAATTATCGAGGTCAAGCTGATAAATTAAGAGCTGGAGGTAAACCAGTATATGGAGACAAAGGTGCTTATCAAGGCGTTGTAAGTAAAAACTTCTTTGGTTTAAACGCTTATTCTGGTAATGCTGATTACAGTCCAATTGGTAGATCGCAAGGTTCAAGCTATAACTCTTCTACTGGAACTTACACATCTTCTAAAATGCAAGAAGACCCAAATCAATCAGATTCACAAGTTTCAAATAGCACTCCGTCAAACACTCAAGCATCAGCTCAAAATAGAACAGATAGCACATCTTCATTAAACCCTGAGACTAAAAGAAAACTAGCTGGAAATGCGGCTAGTGGTGGAACATCTAGAAGAGAGTTTTTCCGTGAAGCTTGATTATAAACCTCCAGGAGATGTAGCTAAAGCTTTTATGAAAGACCCTTCATTTGTTCGGGGTATACGAGGTCCAGTTGGGTCTGGTAAATCCGTTGCATGTTGTATGGAAATTATGAGAAAAGCCGTATCTCAAAAGCCAAATGAGCAAGGTGTTAGACGAAGCCGTTGGGCAGTTATTAGAAACACTAATCCTCAGTTAAAGACAACAACCATTAAAACGTGGAGGGATTGGTTTGGAGATGAACTAGGTCGGTTTATATGGTCACCTCCTTACACTCACAATATATGTTTTGCTTTAGCTGATAAAACGACTGTGGAATTAGAAGTCATCTTTTTGGCTTTGGATAAAACTGAAGACATAAAAAAGTTATTATCCTTAGAATTAACTGGCATTTGGTACAATGAAGCCAGAGAAATGTTAAAGAATTTAATAGATGCTGGAACAATGAGAGTTGGAAGATTCCCTTCTATGCGTGAAGGAGGTCCAAGTTGGTATGGTGTAATAATGGACACTAACGCTCCATCTGAAGATCATTGGTGGGGAATTGTTGCAGGAGAAGTTCCTATTCCTGAATATATGACATCTGAAGAACGATTATTAATGGTTAAACCCGATGATTGGACATTCTTCTCACAACCTGGAGCAATGAAAGAAATAAAAGATGAGCATGGCAATTTAGCTGGATACGATCCCAATATGAAATCAGAAAATCGTGCCAATCTTCAAGAGCAATATTATAACAAAATTGTACTTGGTAAATCCCCTTCTTGGGTAAAAGTATATGTCATGAATCAATATCAAGCTTTATTAGATGGTAAAGCCGTTTATCCCACATTTAGAAGAGACACTCATATCTCTAAAGAGCCATTGGTTCCAAGTGACCAGAATGATGTAATTGTTGGCATTGACTTTGGTCGTTCCCCTTCAGCAGTCTTTTGCCAGCAATTGCACACAGGCAGATGGATTGTGTTTCATGAAATTATTGGTAAGGATATGGGTGCTATACGTTTTGCTGAGATATTAAAACGTGAAATCTCAAAGAATAAGTGGGATAATATGACGTTTAAGTTTATTGGTGATCCTGCTGGAAACCAAATGGCTCAAGTTTCAGAGCATACTCCTTTTATGATGTTAAGAGCTGCTGGAATATCAGCTTACCCAGCTCCCACAAATGATATATCCATAAGAGTTGAAGCCGTTGAATCAGTTATTAACCGATTAGCTGATGGTTTGCCATGTATGACTGTAAGCCCAACATGCGTAAGTTTGATTTCTGGATTTGAAGGTGGTTATCAGTATAAACGTATTTATTATATGGGTAACGAAAGATATGAAGAAAAGCCTGATAAAAACCGATTTTCGCATTGTCATGATGCGTTGCAATATGCGTTTCTTGGTGGAGGAGAAGGCAGAAAAGTAATGCTTGGTCCAAGATCACCAACTGCCCCCACTACTGTGGAGAGGGTAAGCAATCCTTTTGCACGTTTAAAACAAAGGAATAGTCGATTGAATAGGCAAAGATCATTATGAAATGGATAATATGCTTTTGCGAAAGTAAAAATATAGGTATGTGGCAATACTTTACTAAATCACGAAATGGGTTTTCCCATGTGTATGCCGTTAGTTATGATTGCGAATTAGATATATGGAGAAAGATAGAATTTACCACTAGTGGGTTTAATTTTGAAACGTTAAGAGGTGAAAAAGCTACGCAATTAGTGCTGACTATGTTTTCTCACAAATGCATTGAAATAGAAACTGATGTAAAGCCTATTTATATGCCACGTTTAATGTACTGCGTAAGTTTTATTAAACACCTTTGTAATATCCATAAATTTTGGCTTTTAACACCTTACCAATTGTATTGTGAATTGCTTAAACGAAAAGGAAAGGTCATTTTTGGTTTAACAGAATTAGAGGAGTCTCCATATGGGAAGTCTATTTAGTGGTCCTAAAGCACCAGCCCCTGACCCAGAATTAGCTAAACAAAAAGCAGAACAAGCTAAAATTAATAAGCAAGAATCTGATCGTCAAGCTTTTGAAAACTCGGAAAAAAACCGAAAGATTGCTGGTAATTTGTATGGAAACAGATCCTTACAAAGTGATGATATGGACGATTTTACAGGTCATAGACGTAAAATGATGGGCGGTAATTATAATGCGTGATGGAATAGGTGGAGATGCTAGTCCAGTTCCTGCTAGTGGAGCTAGTGGGGATCAAAAAGATTATAAAAAAGTTATGGATCGGTATAAGAAAGCCAAAAGTAAATGGTCAAGTTGGGCTGATATATGGGAGGAAATATATGATTACGTTTTGCCTCATAGAGAAAGCTTTCATGGAGAACTTGCTGGTCAAAGACGTACTGAAAACATATATGATGAAACGGCAGTAACTGGATTACCAAGGTTTGCTTCTCGTTTACAGCTTGGCTTCTTTCCTCCAAATGGTCGAGCATTTAAACTAGCTCCTGGACCAGAGTACCCTAAAGAACAAATTTCTAATCAGCTTTTAAAATAGCTTGATGATATTACAGAAATTTTACATGAGGGATTGCGTAACAGTAACTTTAATTCTGAATTCCATGAAGGGCTTCAAGATTTAGGTTTAGGCACAATGAACATGCTTGTTGAATCTGGTCGTTTTGTTGGCGATCTGCATTTTACTGCCGTACCTCCAACTAACGTAGCTTTGTTATCTGGTGCTATGGATATGGTTACGCATTGGTTTCGATGGAATGATGATTGCGATATTACTGATATTAAACTCAGATACCCTCATGCTGAATATTCACAAGAAATGGCTGTGGCTCAAAAACGTGATCCTAATCGTAAAACAAAATTAATTGAAGCCACTATGTATGATAGTGACGATCAGTTTAAAGATGAATTTACTTATTATCTTATATCGGAAACGGACAAACATATTCTTTATAAAAGAAAATTAGTTGGTCGTGGCAGTCTTCCGTGGTTGACGACCAGATGGTCTAAAAGTGGGTCTGAAGTTTGGGGAAGAGGTCCAATTTTACAAGCAATGCCTGCGATTAAGACTTTGAATCTCACAGTACAGTTAATACTTGAAAATGCTGAAATGGCTATTGGTGGTGCATACGTCTATGACGATGATGGTGTGTTTAACCCCGATAACATAACCATTCAACCTGGAACATTTATACCTAGAAGTCCTGGAAGTACATTAGAAGCTTTACAAAGTCCTGCACGATTTGATGTGGGTCAATTAATATTAGAAGACATGAGAAGAAATGTCAGAAAGGCTTTGTTTATTGATGAACTTGATTCTCGCCCAAATGCTAAGACTCCCTTATCAGCCACCGAAGTCTCAGAAAGGCTTGCCGATGTTGCACGAGACATGGGAGCCGTTGCAGGTCGTATGCAAAAAGAATTCTTGCACCCCTTGGTGGAAAGGGTTGTCGCAATTTATAGTGAGCAAGGTCTGCTTGATATACCAAAGATAGATGGCAGAAATATAAAGATTGTTCCTGTGTCTCCTTTGTTAAGGGCTCAAGATCAACAAGACGTAGCTGATTTTGTAAGATTTCAACAAACAGTTGCTGGAACGTTTGGTCCAGAAATAACCCCAGCTTTATATAATCAAGAAAAAGTAATTAAATATTTAGCATCTAAATTTGGAGTTAAAGAAGAACTTCTTGCAAGTAAACAAGAGGTGCAAGGCAATATTGAAATGGCAATGCAGATGATGCAACAGCAACAAGGTGGTGGAGGTGTGCCTCAATGACAAAAGATAAGATAAAGGAGAAAGTAAATGGGTCTGTCGATGGTAGAGCCTACAATAGTGAAACTGAAACTGATCTTAATAGCAAAGCCCACGCATTATTTGGTTCGGGCATTGGCAAATCTTTTCTTCAGTATTTGGAAAACATTACAACGAACAACATTCATGGTGCGGGATTGGGAATTGAATCTCTTGCTCACTTTGAAGGTCAAAGATGGGTCGTAGCATTATTAAAAGCAAGAACAGAAATGGGACGTAAACTAGGACAATAGGAGCAATAATGTCTGATGAACAAACAATTGAACAAAGCAATGAAAGCACCAATACAACGGAAATCAACAATGAAAGCACAGTCTCCCAAGATTCAGGAGAACAAAACGTTGTTGAACGTCCAGACTGGTTGCCCTCTAAATTTGAAACACCTGAACAGTTATCTGTTAGTTATGGTGAATTGGAAAAGAAGTTTCATACAAGACGTGATGAAATTAAAAACGAACTTGTGGGAGAACTTAACGAAGAAGCTGGCAAAGATATTCCAGTAAGTCCAGGGGATTACTCTGTTGAATTTAACGATACTGATGGCAATCCAATTGAAGTTAATCAAAACGATCCTATGCTTAGTTGGTTTCGAGATAAAGCTCATAACATGGGATTAACCAATGATGAGTTTGGAGATTTTGTAACTGAATACACAAACATGAACCAAAACTCGGGTCCTGATTGGAATGAAGAAAGTATAGACCTTGGGGAACATGCTGATCGTAGATTAGAACGTGTTGATACGTGGGCAAACTCAACGTTATCAGAAGATGCTTATAAGATGTTTGCTGGAATACCAGCCACGTCTGGAATGGTTAAGGCTTTTGAAGAGATCATGCAATTAAATGGTCAGCCTAAATTTAACATGACATCGCCTACTGAATTCCAAGAAAACGTAACAAAAGCTGATTTAATGTCAGCACAACAAGACCCTAAATATTGGAAGAATGGTGGTGATCCTGCCCACATACAAATGGTTAGAGCCATGTCAGAACAACTATCAAGAAAACGTGGATAGTAATGTGAATTAACAAACCTCTTTATATTTGACAGATTAAAGTTGCTAGAAGGCTCGTACAACTTACTTAGAAGCCCATTTATGGAACAACTTCGTTTTAGTAGGTAAGCGAACAACCAGAATAGTAGTAATTTTAACTTTTAAAACGGAGGCTTTTATGGCTGTTACAAGCATAGATTCTTCCTTTGTTGAGGAGTTCGAATCTGGAGTTCACATGGCTTACCAAAGAATGGGTTCTAAGCTTAGAAATACAGTTCGTACAAGAAATGGAGTTAAGAACAAAACTACATTTCAGAAAATCGGCAAAGGTTTTGCAACAACTAAAGCTACTCATGGATCAATTGCACCCATGAATTTAGCTCACACTAACGTTAATGTCACATTAGAGGATTATTTTGCTGGGGAATGGGTCGATGACCTAGATCAGTTAAGAATAAACCATGATGAGATGATGATTGCTCAACAGTCTGGTGCTTATGCACTAGGACGTAAAACTGATGAGTTAATCTTAAATCAAATGACAACAACTACATCTGCACACGATGAAACAACTAACGGCATAACTTTAGCATGGTGTTTAGAACTCATGGAAAAGTTTGGCGATAACGAAGTCCCAGATGACGGAAATCGTTTTTGTGCAGTTGGTTGGCAACAATGGTCTCAGCTTATGGCTTTGGATCAGTTTTCACGATCAGAATATGTAGGTGTCGATGACCTACCCTTTCCATCTGGCATGACGGCTAAACGATGGTTAGGTTTTATGTGGTTTCCACATTCAGGACTAACAGGCAAGAATGGTTCTGGTGCAGCGGGAACATCTCATAAAGAATGTTTTGCTTGGCATAGTGATGCTATTGCACACGCAATAGGGTCTGACATTAGCTCGAATATGCAATATCACAACGATAAGGACAGTTATTTTGTATTAAATAAAATGCAACAGAACTCATGCCTAATCGATGTTGAAGGTGTATTTGAACTTGAACTTAAGAATTAGGAGGTAGACATGGCGTTCGTACAATCAAATCTAAGTTTAGTTTCCTATTCTGGTAATGGGTTTCATATCTGGCACTACAAATCAGCAGATGCACTCAATGTCATAGATGCTGCAAGTTATTTTAACGCAATGGTCAATGAAATGAATGTTGGCGATGTTGTTTTTATATATGCGGCTAATGGCTTTGGTATGGCAACAGTCCTTACTAACGATGGATCAGCTATTGATACTGGCGATATTGTCAGCATGACCACGGATAGTAGATAATGGCTAAGAAGCCTACAAAAACTAAAGTGGAGGTGGCTGTAAAGGCTACCTCTACTTCTCCGAGTTACAAAGTAACTTTTGGTAAAAACGTTAAACTAGGAGCAAAAGTTAATGCCTCAAGCTAGTGATGGAAAAAAGTTTCCTTATACCCATCAAGGAATTAAAGATCATAAAAAATACGAAGCTAATTTAAATCGTAAAAATAAATCTATGGGTAAGGATAAGAACCAAGCTGTTGCATCAGCTGGAGGATTATACGCAACTGATAGGCTTACTCAAATCTTAGGTAAAAAAGTTTTGAACCCAGTGTTAGGCATGTTTAATAAATAATCTAATTAATAGATAGAGGTTAATATGAGTTATTCTAACGATGCACAAGGTTCACGTTCAAGACGTAGAATACAGCATCAAAACAGTTATGATAAAATGACTAAAAACATATCAGACGTATCTCAAGCTGGGGGTGCTGCAATAGCTACTTTAGGTGCAGTTGGTATAGGGGTTGCAGTAAAAGCAAAAAATACAACAACTAAACCAAGAACTAATCAAGGGTTAAAAGGTGCTAATACAAGTTCAATTAAGGGCGAAATTAGAGCTCATAAAGTTTATGATAGATTGCACCAAAAATTAGATAGCTATCCAAGCAACAAAAACATTAGTAATAATCGTGTGGAAAGAATGTCTTCAAGCTACTCTAAGTATGCCGATAAAGGTTTCGCTGGCAAAACACCATTATCAAAAGGCATGAATTCAGTTGTTAAAGTTTTAGAAGCAAAAGATAATATGTTTGGTAAACGAGATGTTTTTGGCAGAACTAGACCTTTGGGGATTGTATCTAAAGCCGTTCCTGCATTGAGAATTGCAAGTTTTTTCCTTCCTAAAAAAATGGGTAATGCAGAATTAAGAAAAAAAGACAAACCATTTATCCCTAATTCTCATAGTAACGATGCTCAATCTTCTAAAAGGAAGAAATAATGCCAAATACTGCCAAGACCGATATTGAAGTGGCACAAAGAGCTATGGTTTTAGTTGGAATGGAACCTTTATCTTCATTCACTGAATCAACCGATGAAGCTTTGGTTATGAACACAACCTATGAAGATTTAGTTGAAGATTGCCTTGCTCAAAATAACTGGAACTTTGCGACTGGTCAGATTGTTTTGTCACGACTTGCTGACACTCCAGTTGATCGTTGGGATTCAGCTTATGCAATGCCGACTGAACCTGCCGTAATACAAGTGCAAACTGTAACAGTTGCTAAAGTGGTTCAAACGTATGATATCTATGAAAAATACATTTACATTAATGCTCAAGCCAATGAAGAAGTTGTTTTAAATTATATCTATAGAGTTGACACTCAATATTGGACACCAGCTTTTACCTTGTGGGTTATATATCGCCTTGCCTCAATTTTGGCTTTAGCTGTTACACGAAAAGCAGACGTTGCTAAATCATATAGGGAAATGGCAGATTTGCAGTTTCGTAGAGCCAAAGCAAGAGATGCTCAACAAGTGACAACAAATAACGTGTCGTTAAGTCGATATCATCAAATAAGAAATGGCTCTGGACTATTTGTAAAGATTGATGGATCAGAAAGTTGAATGAATGGCTTTACTAAGGCAATTTACAACAAACTTCTCTTCTGGAGAATTATCCCCTTTACTATCATCTAGAGTTGATGCTGAAGCTTATCGTAATGGAGCATACAGACTCCGTAACGTGAGGTTGAAGGCTCAAGGTGGTTGTACGAGAAGACCAGGACTAAGATACCTACAGACTCTTGTAAACGTTCCTTACCAAACTGAAGCTTATGTGTATGACGAAGATGAAGCTTACATATTATTATTTCATCATACAAAATTAGTTATTGTCGATATATCGTCTCCAACGGCAGTTTTACAAACGATTACTAGTCTTCCTTGGCAAACGGCACAAATTGGTTCTTTAGTGGTAAGCCAAAGTGGTGATACCATGTTTGTGACTCACCCATCATTACCCACTCAAAGAATAACAAGAACAAGCTCAACTAACTTTTCGGTTAGTGCTTACGTTTTTGATTCATCAACGGGATTAAGTTTTGAGCCGTATTATAAATTTGCCACAAGCAGTATTACGTTAACTCCAAGTGGAACGACTGGATCAGTTACGTTAACGTCTAGTGCAAACTTTTTTACATCAGCTTATAATGGTCTTTATATCCGATTGGTTGATTCAGCTTCATTGGTACGACATGCCCGTATAACTGGATTCACTAACGCAACAACAGTAACAGTAACGTTATCTGGAGCTGTAGCTAACACAAGTGCAATAACGGATTGGCAAGAACCAGTATTTTCAGCCATTCGTGGATATGCCCGTACTGTTACATTTCACGATCAAAGGTTAATATTTGGTGGCAGTCGTGATCTGCCTAACTTTTTATTTATGTCTAAAATTGGAGAATTTACTAACTTTGATGTGGGAACTGGTGCAGACGATAATTCTATACAAATACAAATAGCTGAAGCTCAAGTCTCAGAAATTAAAGCTATGCAGTCGTTTCGTTTCTTAACTATATTCACTTCAGAGCAAGAACTTTATATTCCAACGTCTGAGAATAAACCCTTAACCCCTTCAACTATAACAGTTAAAAAGCAAACTAGTTTTGGGTCTGGAACTGTCCAACCTAAAGAATTTGATGGAGCCGTTGTTTTTCTAACGAAATCAAAAGGGGCTATTCGTGAATTTATATTTAGTGATATATCCCAAGCTTATAATTCAGATTCAATAACGTTATTATCTGAACATATCATTGGTACACCTTTGGCTATTGAGGCTCAACGTGAATCAGCCGATCAAATGGAAGGTTATCTTTATCTATTAAACTCTGATGGGCATATGCCTGTTTTTATGTCTATTAGAAAAGAAAAAGTACAAGGTTGGGTTCGGTACGATACCAATGGTTCTTTTAAAAATATAGTGAACGTAAACAGACAGATATACACAGTAGTTCAACGAACTATTAATAACGCAACAGTTGTTAGTTTAGAGTTATACCAAAACACTTATTATACAGATATGTCATCTCAACAAACGGCTAGTGCTACAAAGACATGGACTGTGGCACATTTGCCAAACACAGCCGTACAAGTTCGATCTGGTAATTATGCTCTTGGTACATTTACAACTAACAGTAGTGGGGTTGTTACGTTAGACCAAGCCGTAACATCAGTTGAAATTGGTTTAGCTTACACTCCTGAAATAACCACCCTTCCCCCAGAAATGCAATTGCCCGATGGCATTAGTGTTGGACAAAAACGTAGAATTGTAAGAGCCGTACTTGACCTGGTATCCACTCTTAATGTGAAAGCTGGTGGAACTCGTATTCTGCTAAGAAGTGTAACTGATGACTTTTCTTTAGAGCCATCTCCAATAACACAACGAAAAGAAGTTTATCTTCTTGGTTGGTCAAAAGAAGGACGAGTAACAGTAACGCAAGAAGAACCATTACCAATGACGTTAAATGGTATTTTACTAGAGGTGGAAGTTTAATGGGTGGACCAGTAGGACTTGGAATTTCGGCAGTTATGTCAATTGCTGCTGCAAAACAATCTCAAAGAGCTTATCAAAACGATGCTCAAGCTTCATTTGAACAAGCTGAATTAGCTGGAATACAAGCTGATCAAGAAGCTATTAATAGAACGGCACAATTAAGAGAGCAACTTGCATCAATATCAGCATCAAGTGCTGGAGGTGGTGTTTCTGTTGGAGTTGGTGGAAGTATGGCTAACATTAAAAGACGAGAAACCCGATTAGCTGACATGGACGTTAGTGCAACTAAATTTATGGGCATGACTAAACAACGACAATTCAAACTACAAGGCAAAGGAAATCAATTAAAAGGTAAAGCGGCATTACTTAGTGGGTATGCAAATGCGGCTTCAACAGCAAGTAAGATAAAGACAACGTAAGCACAGGATAAAACATGGCTATAAAAAGAACAATTGGTAGAAGTAAGTTTGTGCAACCATCGGGCATTGTTGTTGATAGTGGTGGTCAAGCTATGGCACAAGCCAGTCAAAACATAGCTAATGCTGTTACAAACATTACGCAAAATATTGATAAAAACCAATTAGAAACGGCTATTATTGAAGCTGAAAAGCAAGGTAAACAAGTTGGGTCTAGGTCTGTTAATGGTGTTCCAGTTCCTTTAGATCAAATGTCATTAAATTCATTTACAGCAGATATATTTAATCAATCTAATTTAAGAAAAGCACAAAGTTACTTTAAAAAACAAGCTATAAACAGTTATGGACTAGCCATACAAAATGATGCCATTAAAAATGCCAGTTCTTCTTTGCAAAACAATCTTGGTTCTGTAGGGGATAATGGAGAGTTAGTTGTAAAAACGGCAAGTGAAGGTTATTTAAATTCTATAAAAGGATCAATATCAAATGAAGTTTGGAATGAAATTGGTCCTAGATTAAATAAAATATGGGGCGATGCTACTCGTAAAGCATCAGCTTATCTTGTAGATAATACCAGAAAAGTAAATATAAATAATGCTAAAGAAATTCTTGAAAACACACTTACTGAAGAAGCTAATTTAATTGTAAACGGCACACCTGACCCTCTTAACTATGAATATATAGAAACAACTAAACAAAAAGCTTTTCAATTAATTAAAGATAATTCTCAAAATGATATTGATGCCTCAAACACGCAATCTATTTATTCCACAAAGCTACAAAGTCTTGTTTCGACAAACGCAGTAGGTATGGCTCATGCAAGTGGTATTAATGACGCTGATTTATTTACAATGGCTAAAACCACTAGTGATTTATTTAAAAACGATCCTAACATTGATAATGAAGCCGTTTATAAAAGCATGGTCAATGAAATATCCAGATTAGATGTGATAGATAATCGTAATAAAAAAACCATTAATGAAACGTCTACTGTTAGTGCAAATGAAATATTGTTAAACATAAATAAAAATGTTTACCCATCTACTGAAGAGATAGCTTTGCTTAAGCCAGAACATCAATTAAGAGTTCTTAAAGAAATTTCTTCACAACAAAAACTTATTAATACTAATAATGTAAAAATATTTAATGACAATGTAATCAAAAGAATATCAGCAATTACAAATGATAACTTTAGTATAGTTGAACAAGCTGGCACAGATGATGATGCAGATTTTACAGAAGACGATCTTAAGTGGATTAAAGACAGAAAAAAAATGTCAATGGTTCAAGAGTTAGCTGGGATTATTGCTCATAAAGATTTAAATCCTTCTACTGTTACTAAAATATACAAACTTACAAAT
>Ga0075444_10001696_pt1 | contig 13520 bp, 10 predicted proteins | sample CoawatmetaG01DNA_FD_76836 | JGI IMG/M metagenome (GOLD analysis project Ga0075444, IMG submission 76836) | Marine microbial communities from the West Antarctic Peninsula - Coastal water metaG017-DNA | ecosystem: Environmental > Aquatic > Marine > Coastal | place: Atlantic Ocean: West Antarctic... | reverse complement strand
GAAGTATTTAAAAGTATTATTGATTAATGTTTTTTTAGTTTTTTTAGTTGTATTTCCAGTGCTTTTTTTTGCTGACAAAAAGGGCTTTTTTGAACTTTCACGAAACTCAATTTGGATATATTTAGCTCTTTTTTTAGTTTTTATTGCTGTACTTTCCATTAAAACGATAGGTTTTAAAAAAAGGAAGTATGCAATAAGAGAGAAAGATGTCTCTTACAAAAACGGCATCTTTTTCAGAAGTTTAACAACCGTGCCTTTCAATAGGATACAGCATATAGAGATTGATCAAGGCCCTATTTCTAGATTTTTTGGTTTAGCTTCTTTAAGCGTCTTCACTGCCGGAGATAGCAGTGATGATTTAAAAATTAGTGGACTTTTAAAAGAGGACGCACAGCAGATAAAAGAATTCATCAGTAATAAAATAGATGGATAATAAAGAAGATTTTAGCCAATTTAGAAGGCAATCCCAAAAAGGGATTCTTGTAATTTATATAAACATACTTTACAAAGCTCTGAAAGCTTTTTGGTTCTTACTTTTTCTATTCATTCAAAAATTTTCTAAGATTCCTGAAGGTAAATTAGTCTACATTTATATAGGTGTTGCTGCTTTATTACTATTTTTTTTAATTAGAGCTTTTTTAATTTTTAAGAACTTCCAATTTAAAATAGCAAACAACCATTTTATTCTAAAGAAGGGTATTCTCAAAAAAACAAATACTTCGATTCCTTTTGATAGGATTCAAAACATTAATTTTAAACAAAATATTATTCAGCAAATAATAGACGTACATGAAGTAAATATAGAAACTGCTGGATCTAGCAAGGCAGAAATTTCTATTAAAGCACTATCATACAAAGAAGCAAGTGCTTTAAAACAAGCAATTACTGTTTTAGATAATAATAGTGTCGCAACACCTAGTATTGAAACGGCAGAGAAGCCACTATTAAAAGTTGGCTTTTCCGCTTTAATAAAGGTAAGTCTTACAGAGAATCATTTGCAGAGTTTATTGCTGCTGTTTGCAGTTTTAGTAGGTTTTTTTCAACAAATTAATGACCTCTTTGATCGTTTAGGAAAACAAGATGTATTAGATAATTACATCACTAAGAATACTTCTTCACTAGAAAGTAATGTTCTTTTAATAGTAGGGTTTTTAATATTGTTATCAGTTATAGCAGTTTTAAGCTCTTTAGTGCGGGTAGTGCTAAGACATTTTAATTTAACTGTTTATGTAAAGAACAGCGCCTTAGAAATTTATCAAGGATTAATTACTAAGAAATCTGTTATTTTAAAGAAAGACAAGGTACAGCATATCACGATATCTCATAACCCTATAAAAAAGAAGTTAGGTATTTCGTTTATTACTTTTAAACAGGCAATAAGTGGTAAAGTAAAAAAGAAACAGGATAAAGTCATTAAAATTGTGGGTTGTAAAGTAATACAAGTTTCAGCAATTAAAGACTTACTTTTTCCTGATAAAAACTTCGATGATTTAGCTCAGAATTTTTCAGATTCGTATTTTAGAGTTCGTTTATATTTAAGATGTGTCTTCATACTTATTATAATAAATATGGGTCTTTATTTAGGTCTTGGAAATAGTTCTATTTTTTGGATAAACAGCCTGTTAATCCCTATCTTTATAGCCGCAACAGAATTAAGTTTCAAAAAGAGATATTACCTTTTTAATACTGATGTTTTGATAGTTGGTAGCGGCACTATAGAAACTCATAAAACGTATTTACCTTTTTTTAAAGTGCAGAATGTGGAGCTGAAACAAACTCTTTTTCAAGCTCAAAAAAATGTAGCTGATATTGTTTTTCAAACGGCATCAGGAAAAATAAAGATACCTTGTATTCATGTAGAAAAGGCAAAACAAATATATAATTATACATTGTTTAAAATAGAAACAAGTCAGAAATTATGGATGTAAAAAGTTATATTAAAGCAGCGCGATTAAGAACGCTTCCTTTGTCTATATCTGGTATTATTTTAGGTAGTTATTTAGGAAACGAATTTGTAAACAGTTTGTTAGAGCATACTATTAGGACCTCTATTTGGGAGTCGTCTATTTTTTGGTTGGCAATTTTCACCACAGTTGGTTTTCAAGTATTGTCTAACTATGCAAATGATTATGGAGACGGAATAAAAGGTTCTGACAAAAATAGGACAGGAGAAGCAAGAATGGTTTCATCAGGAGCCATAACACCCAAGCAAATGAAAACTGCAATGATAATTACTACAATTATTACTTTACTTATTGCATTGTTGCTTATTTATGTGGCTTTTGGAAGTGAAAGTTTTGGGTATTCTATCTTGTTTTTTGGTTTAGGAATCGCTTCAGTTGCAGCAGCAATAAAATATACAGTGGGTAATTCGGCATATGGTTATAGCGGATTTGGAGATATTTTTGTTTTTCTTTTCTTTGGATTATTAAGTGTGGTAGGTAGCTACTTTTTATATACAAAAATGATTAATTTTGAGATATTTTTACCAGCATTTTCTGTTGGCTTGTTAAGTACCGCTGTTTTAAATTTAAATAATTTAAGAGATAGGGAACAAGATAAAACGAATAACAAAAATACCTTAGTTGTAAAATTAGGAGCTGTTAGAGCAAAAAAATATCATTACTTTCTAATAATTGGGGCGTTAATTACAGCTATAATATATACCGTTTTAAACTTTAGTTCAATTTATGAATTTATGTTTTTAGTAGCTTTTATTCCGCTAGTAAAAAATATGATAACAGTGTCTAAAAATAAGACCCCAGGAGAATTAGATAGTGAGTTAAAAAAAGTAGCTTTAAGTACTTTTTTGTTTGCTATATTATTCGGAATTGGACAGTTCTTTTAAATAGAATATATGAAAACAATAAAAGTAATTTTAATTATTATTTCAACTTTGGTGGTCGCTTTTTTAGCAACAGGCTTGTTGGTGCAACAAACTAATTATTCTGCAACGGTTTCCATAGATAAACCCATAAATGAGGTTTTTAGTAACTTTATGCAGATTGATAGTATTAAAAACTGGATTCCGGATATTAAATCGGTGAAAGCAGTAAATATAAACCCAGGAATAACTGGCAGTGTTTACGATATTGTAGTGCTAAATCAAGGGCAAGAAATAATAATGACAGAGAAGATTATGGCGTATGTGCCGAATGAAAAAGTAACACTTTTTTATGACGCAGAAAATATGCTAAAGAAAGATGATTATCTTTTTTCTGAAGAAAACGGAATTACTACCATTACTTTAAATGCAGCGTGCCAGAGCGAGTCTTTTATAATGGCATGTATGTTTCCTTATTTTAGAGGTACCTTTCAAGCACAAGACCAGTCATATTTGAATAACTTTAAGACGTTCTTAGAGGAATAATAAATAGAATTTAAGTTGATAAAAGCAAGCTATAAAAAATACATGTTGCAATTTAAAAACCCGAGTGGTACTTCTCGAGGGATTTTAAGAACTAAAGAAACTTGGTTTATCATTTTAGAGGAAAATGGTAAAACGGGTATTGGAGAAACAGGTCTGTTTAGAGGTTTAAGTATTGACGATATTCCTAATTATGAAGAAAAACTAAGTTGGGCTTGTGAAAATATTAAATTAGGCTTAACAGATTTATTAGCGGTGTTTATTGAGTTTCCTTCAATTCAATTTGGTTTAGAACAAGCTTTCTTGTCTCTTCAATGTGAAAATAAATTTCAGTTATTTCCTTCAGAATTTTCCAGAGGAAAAGAATCAATTACCATAAATGGTTTGGTATGGATGGGAGACCAACAGTTTATGAAAAGCCAAATTCAAGAAAAAATAAATTCAGGTTTTTCCTGTATTAAAATGAAAATTGGGGCTATTGATTTTGATGCAGAGGTAGCACTACTAAAATCTATACGAAAAGAGTTTTCTTCTAATGAAATTGAATTAAGGGTAGATGCAAATGGTGCTTTTAAACCAGAAAATGCCTTAGAGAAGTTAAAAACATTATCAGAATTAGATTTACACTCTATTGAGCAACCTATAAAACAAGGTCAATTGCAAGAAATGGCTTTATTGTGTGAAAAAACACCTTTGCCAATTGCATTAGATGAAGAGTTAATTGGCGTTTTTTCTAATCAAGAAAAGCAAGAAGTAATAAAAATGGTAAAACCACAATTTATTATTCTAAAACCAAGTTTGGTTGGTGGTTTTGGTGGGACTACTGAATGGGTTGATATTGCTAAAAAGAACAATATAGATTGGTGGATTACCTCTGCTCTAGAGAGTAATATTGGGTTGAACGCAATTGCACAATTTACACATACTTTAAAAAATAAATTACCGCAAGGTTTAGGCACAGGAGGTTTATTTACCAATAATTTTGAGAGTCCGTTAGAAGTTGAAAATGGAACGTTACATTATAATAATTCCAAAAAATGGAATTTTAATTTATAAAACATGAATTACATTGAACAAGCTTATAAAGGTAAAAACGAATGGTATCATTGGTTGTTTACAATTGTGATTGTATTTTTTGGTTGGCAGGTATTAGGTGCTTTACCTCTAGTGATGGCAGGTTGGGCAAAATCAAATAATGCGATTCAATTTGCAGAGTTTGCAAAAGATAATTTCATGACCGCGGATTTAGATAAAAATTTCTTGCTATTTTTAATGCTTTTTATGTTTTTAGTTGGATTAATTTTCTTGTTTATTGGGATAAAATACATTCATCAAAGAAGCTTTACTTCTCTGGTAACAAGCAGAGTTAAGATAGATTGGAAACGATTTTTTTATGGTTTTTTTGTTTGGGGTATTATAGCGGTGGCTATGACCTATGCTTCTATTTTATTAGCGCCAGAAAATTTTATTTGGAATTTTAATGCAACCCCGTTCTTTACTTTAGTTGCAATTTCCTTTATATTTATTCCTTTTCAAACAGGTTTTGAAGAGCTGCTTTTTAGAGGATATTTTATGCAAGGTATTGGTGTTTTAGCCAAAAACAGATGGGTTCCTTTAGTCGTAACTTCTTTAGTTTTCGGTTTGTTGCACGGTACAAATCCAGAAGTAGCTAAGCTCGGACAATTAACAATGGTTTTTTATATTGGTACAGGTTTGTTTTTCGGAATTGTAACTTTAATGGATGAAGGAACTGAAATTGCTTTAGGTTTGCATGCTGTTAATAATATTACAGCCGCATTTTTTGTGACTACAGATTGGACAGTCTTTCAAACGGATGCTTTATATACAGATATCTCAGAACCTTCTGTATCTTGGGAAACGTTTGTACCCGTCTTTATTTTGTATCCTATTATGTTGTTTTTATTTTCAAAAAAATATGGTTGGACAAACTGGAAAGAGAAATTAACAGGGAAAATTACAAAACCAGATAGTTTAAAAGAAACCATAGAAGTTTAAATAACATTGAAGTATTCCACTTTTCATAAAGCCTTTAAATTAAACAGCAATTCATTTAATAACATTGATGATTTGCTTGCATATGCGCTTCATTTTTCTCCTGAAATTCATCATTTTTTAGAAGATTGGTTTTCCGAAAAAGAAGTTGTAGTTGTAAAAACTTCCGGCTCTACAGGAACTCCAAAGTCAATTCAATTACAAAAAAAACAAATGCGGTATTCTGCTTTGGCAACGGGAGATTTCTTCCAGTTAAATGAAAAAAAAACAGCTTTATTGTGTTTACCTATAGCGTATATAGCAGGTAAAATGATGTTGGTAAGAGCACTAACCTTAGGTTGGCATTTAGATGTAGTAAACGCTAGTTCTAACCCGTTAAAGACTCTTTCTAGAAAATATGATTTTACTGCAATGGTCCCTTTGCAATTAGAAAACTCAATTGATAAACTGTATCTTATTAAAAAATTAATTGTGGGTGGGGGGTTAGTTTCAAACGATCTTCAAGAAAAAATACAGCCGCTATCTACAGAAGTTTTTGGCACTTATGGTATGACGGAAACCATTACACATATTGCAATTAAGAAATTGAATCGATTTCCTGTATGGAGAGCAAGCAGTCTAAAGTCTATTTTTAGAAAAGAGCGTGTTTCACTTAGAAATACTGGTGATAATTCGTTTTATCAAATACTACCAAACACAACAATTTATAAAGATGAAAGAAATTGTTTGGTAATAGAAAATTCAAAAGTTTCTAACGAAGTTGTTTTTACAAATGATGTAATTACTTTAATTTCTGATACACAATTTGAATGGCTGGGTAGATTTGATAATGTTATAAATTCTGGTGGAATTAAATTACATCCAGAAATTATAGAAGATGAATTATATAAATTTATACAGCAACGCTTTTTTGTTGCAGGAATACCTGATGATAAATTAGGGGAAAAATTGATTTTAATTATTGAAGGATCCTCTAGTCTTTTGGATATTCAAAAAGCAAACCTATTAAGATTTGAAATTCCTAAAGAAATTTATTTTGTAGAAAAATTTATAGAAACAGCCACAAAAAAAATCCAACGTAAAAGAACATTGGATTTGATATTTATAAAAGTTTGATAGATTACATTTCCATAGAGTGATACACGTTCTGCACATCGTCATCTTCTTCTAATTTTTCTAAAAGTTTTTCTACGTCTGCTTGCTGTGTTTCAGAAAGCTTTGTGGTTGTAGTGGGTATTCTTTCAAAAGCAGAGGATATAATTTCAGTATTTGCTTCCTCAAAGAAAGCCTGAATTGCACCAAATTGCTCAAACGGAGCGTAAATTATAATTCCTTCTTCATCATCAAAAACTTCTTCAACTTCAAATTCTATTAATTCTAACTCTAAGTCTTCTAGATCGATGGTGATGTCTTCTTTTTTAACAGTGAAAGTACACACACGGTCAAACATAAATACAACAGAGCCAGAAGTTCCTAAATTTCCATCACACTTGTTAAAAGCAGATCTAACATTTGCTACAGTTCTATTGTTATTATCAGTTGCTGTCTCTAAAAGAAGTGCAATTCCGTGTGGCGCGTAGCCTTCAAATAAAACTTCTTTATAGTCTGCAGTATCTTTATCAGTTGCCTTCTTTATAGCGCGTTCTACGTTTTCTTTAGGCATATTTGCAGCTTTTGCATTCTGCATTACTGCTCTTAATCTAGAGTTTGAATCAGGATTTGGGCCACCATCTTTAATCGCCATTACAATATCTTTACCAATTCTAGTAAAGGTTTTAGCCATTGCTGACCAACGTTTCATTTTGCGTCCTTTTCTTAGTTCAAATGCTCTACCCATTTCTAATGATTATTTTTTTATACTTACAAATGTAGAAATTTGATTGTGGTTTTACAATTTTAAATGCATTTTAAAAAATCCCTTAATTTATTTCTAAATTCAGTAACTTATATGATTGTCTAGCAATCTCAATTTCTTCATTAGTTGGTATTACTAGTATTTTCACTTTTGAAGTGAAAGACTGAATTTCTCTTGTTCCTTTAGAGCGCAGAGTGTTTTTCTCCGAATCTAATTTAATGCCTAAAAAGTCTAAATTTTGACAAGCTAATTTTCTCATTAGTGCTGAGTTTTCTCCAATTCCTGCAGTAAAAATAATAGCATCTAATCCATTTAAAACAGCTGCATAAGTGCCAATAAATTTTCGAATTCTATACCCAGCTAAATTTAATGCATTTGCACATGCTTCATTGCCGCTTTCTGCTTTCTCTGATATTTCCCTTAAATCAGAATATCCTGTCAAGCCTTGCATTCCAGATTCTTTTTGTAGTAAATTATGCACTTCTTCGGCAGATTTATTAAGTTTTTCCATCAAGAAGAAAATAACAGATGGATCTATATCTCCAGAACGAGTTCCCATAATTAAACCATTCATGGGTGCAAATCCCATTGAGTTTTCAATACTTTTGCCGTCTTTAATAGCAGACATGCTGCAACCATTTCCTAAATGAATTGTAATTATTTTTTTTGACGATTTTTCACCTAAATATTCAATCGCTTTTTCTGAAACATATTTATGGCTAGTGCCATGAAACCCGTATGCTCTTATTTTATATTCTTCTAAAAATGAATTTTTTATAGCATATTGATAGGCTTCTTTTGGAATTGTTTGATGAAATGCAGTATCGAAAATCGCAATTTGTTTTGCATAGGTAAAAATGGTTTCTGCAATTTCTACTCCTGTTAAATTAGCCGGGTTGTGCAAAGGAGCCAAATCAAATAAAGCACGAATACTGTCTTTTACTTCTTCATTTATAAGTACTGTTTTACTGAATTTACTTCCACCGTGCACCACTCTATGGCCTACAGCTTTAATTTCATCAACTTTTTTTATAACTCCAATTGTATCCTTTAATAAAGTTGCTGCAATCTTTTGTAAACCAACTTCATGATTTAGAATAGGTAAATTTTCTGTATATGATTCTCCATCTTTTTCATGCGTAAAAACAGCTGTATCCGTTCCTATCCGCTCTAATAAGCCAATACATTTTACCTTTTCATTGGGCATCTCAATTACTTGATATTTCAAAGAAGAAGAACCTGCATTTAAAACTAAAATATTCATATATATTATTTATTCGCCTGAATTGCAGTTAACAAAACAGTATTAAAAATATCATCTACGGTACAACCTCTACTTAAGTCGTTTACTGGCTTGTTTAAGCCTTGAAGCATTGGACCAATTGCCAATGCACCAGTTTCTCGTTGAATGGCTTTATAGGTATTGTTACCGGTATTTAAATCAGGGAAAATTAGGACAGATGCTTGGCCAGCAACTTCAGAATCTGGCATTTTAGTTTTTGCCACAGACATATCTACGGCAGCATCATATTGTATAGGACCTTCAATTTGTAAATTGGGTTTTTTAGCTTTTACCAATTCGGTTGCTTTTCTAACCTTTTCTACTTCTTCACCCTTTCCAGAGCTTCCAGAAGAATATGATAACATAGCAACTTTTGCCTCAATCCCGAAAGCTTCTGCAGAAGCCGCAGAAGAAATGGCAATTTCAGAAAGTTGCTCGGCATTCGGATTCGGATTTACAGCACAATCTCCCATAACGGATACGCGGTCTGATAAGCACATGAAAAATACAGAGGAAACTACAGAAACGCCTGGTTTGGTTTTAATTAATTGTAAAGCTGGTTTTATGGTATGCATAGTCGTGTGAATTGCACCTGAAACCATACCATCTGCTAAACCGTTTAGAATCATTAAAGTACCATAATAAGAAACATCTTGTACTAAGTCATTTGCGGTAGCTTCAGACATTCCTTTGTGTTTTCTTGCTTCAAATAAGGTGGTTGCAAAGCCTTTATTATAAATGGAATCTTCAGGATTTAGAATATTTAAGGCGTCTAAATCTATTTGTAAACCAATTTGATCACATTTTAATTGAATCGTATTACGATCTCCTAATAGTGTTAAGTCTACAATTTTTAACATTTGTAAACGCGCAGCGGCTCTAAGAATACGTTCATCTTCTCCTTCTGGCAGTACAATGTGTTTCTTAATAATTCTTGCTTTTTGCAATAAATTATATTGAAACATACTAGGAGTTAATTTATTAGATTGATACGATGTTAGGATATTTGTTAAACCCTCTGCATTTACATAGGTATCAAAAGTATCTAATGATAAGAGTATTTTTTTATTGTGTGTAGCATAAATTTTAGATTTTACGGCGCCAATTTTGTTTGAAATTCCGAAAGTACCACCATCTACAGAAACAATAGGAACTGTAGATTGCACGCCTTCAATTAGTTTTAGAATTGATTCTTCGGGAATAATGGTTCCTGTTAAAATAATTCCAGCAATTTTAGGGTAATTTTTAGAGGCATTTGCTTGTAATGCACCTAAGATAATATCTGCCCTATCTCCCGGAGTAATAACCAGTGCATTTTCTTTAATTCTTGTTAAATAATTCCTTAATTGCATTGCGCCTGTGCTGTAGCTGCCAATTGCATTGTCTAAAAACTGTGCTCCAAATAAAACACGACCTTTTAAGGCTTGCACGACTTCTTTTACTGTGGGAAAAGCTAAAAAATCGATTTTTGGAATAATATCTATTTGCAGTTGTTCCGGAAAACTTTTTATCAATTCTTCACGAATATAATCTACTTCATCTACTTCAATTTTATTAGCAACAATGCCTATAACATCTACTTCTTTACCTATAAAAGAATTGTAAGAAAGTTGCATGGTGTTTATGAAGTCTTTCTTTTTCTTTCCGTTTCCAGAACCAACTATTAATGCAGGAATGTTTAAGTTTTTAGCAATCATTAGATTTATATCTAGCTCTATAATTCCTCCTTCACCAGAAAAATCTGTTCCCTCGACTAAAACATAATCGTAATTTGCTTCTAACTTTTTATATTTTTCAATAACTTTCTGAATTACTTCATCCTCTTTTCCGTCACTTAAAAGGGCTACAACTTCACTTTGTTTGTATGCAAAACAATCTTTATAGTCTATATCTAGGTTAAAGAAATTAATAGCAGTGTTCGTGTGCTCATCATAGCCATTATCATCAAATTCATTAATAATTGGTCTAAAATAACCCACTTTAGTAGATTTTGTCAACATCATTCTTAACAAGCCTAAGGATATTAAAGATTTGCCACTGTCAGATTCTACGGTGGCAATGTATATTGCTTTACTCATATGTATTGTATTAATATGTAAAAATAAGGCATAAAAAAATGACTAATCAGAATATTAGCCATTTATTCTTTATAAGAATATAGGGATTATTTACTATACTTGTAAAACACCCATATTAAATTTTTTTTCAATAGGAGCATGGTCTGCAGCCTCAATCCCCATAGAAATCCAAGTTCTGGTATCTAACGGATTTATAACTGCATCGGTCCATATTCTTGCAGCGGCGTAATACGGAGAAACCTGCGCATCATAGCGAGATTTTATCTTGTTAAATAATTCTGCTTCTTTTTCTGGTGTAATTTCTTCGCCACGTTTTTTAAGGGAGGCTGTTTCTATTTGTAGTAAAACTTTAGCAGCAGAGTTTCCACTCATAACAGCCAACTCAGCAGAGGGCCAAGCCACAATTAATCTTGGGTCATATGCTTTACCACACATTGCGTAGTTGCCTGCCCCGTAAGAATTTCCAATAATAATTGTAAATTTAGGTACTACAGAATTACTTACAGCATTTACCATTTTGGCGCCATCTTTAATAATTCCAGCATGTTCAGATTTACTACCAACCATGAAGCCAGTAACATCTTGCAAGAAAATTAAAGGTATTTTTTTCTGATTACAATTTGCTATAAAACGTGCAGATTTATCTGCAGAGTCATTATAAATTACACCACCAAATTGCATTTCTCCTTTATTAGTTTTCACCAGTTTTCTTTGATTGGCAACAATACCAACTGCCCAGCCGTCTATTCTGGCGTACCCCGTTAAAATAGTTTTTCCGTAACCTTCTTTGTATTGCTCAAACTCAGAATTGTCTACTAAACGCTTAATGATTTCTAGCATATCATATTGTGCATTTCTTTCTTTAGGCAGTATTCCAAAGATATCATCTTCTTTTTCTTTTGGTGGAAAAGATGCAGTCTTACTAAAACCAGCTTTTTCGTAATCACCAATTTTATCAACTATAAATTTTATTTTGTCAAGGGCGTCTTTATCATCTTTGGCTTTGTAGTCTATAACTCCAGAGATTTCACAATGGGTAGTTGCACCACCTAAAGTTTCGTTGTCAATAGACTCTCCAATAGCAGCTTTTACTAGGTAGCTTCCCGCAAGAAAAATACTAGCTGTTTTATCTACAATAATAGCCTCATCGCTCATAATTGGTAAATAGGCACCACCAGCAACACAGCTTCCCATGACTGCTGAAATTTGTGTAATACCCATGCTGCTCATTATTGCATTGTTTCTAAAAATACGTCCGAAATGTTCTTTGTCAGGGAAAATTTCATCTTGCATTGGTAAATAGACTCCTGCAGAGTCTACTAGGTAGATAATTGGTAGTTTATTTTCTATAGCTATTTCTTGAGCTCTTAAGTTCTTCTTTCCAGTAATAGGAAACCAGGCACCTGCTTTTACTGTCGCATCGTTTGCCACAACAACACACTGCTTGCCTTTTATGTAGCCAATTTTTATAACAACACCACCAGAAGGACATCCACCGTGTTCTGCATACATGTTTTCACCTGCAAAAGCAGCAATTTCTATGGATTTTGCTTTCGGGTCTAATAAATAATTAATTCTTTCTCGAGCGGTCATTTTACCTTTCTCATGATGCTTATCAATTCTTTTTTGACCACCACCTAGTTTAACTTTTACAAAACGTTTACGTAAATCTGAGACTAAAAGTTTATTATAGTCTTCGTTTTTATTAAAGTTTAAATCCATATTGGTGTTTGTTTTTTTCAGTTGCTAAATTAAGAAATTTTTAGCTGTAAGAGTTTATAATGTGGGCTACAGTATTTGCAATTTCGATGTATTTTTCACGTTTTTCTATTCTTGAGGGTTCTGCTGCTCTTTCTGTACAGTTTTTAACAGCGCAGGTTTCGCAAGTAATGCCAACTATTTTTTTAGGGAATGAGTTACCGTTAAAGAAATTTAATTTCTTCTTTAAGTGCGGAGAAAGCAGTAGCCCAATACTTACGCTTCTATTAATGTCTTTTTTAAATGGGTCTGGTGTTGCCGATGATAAAACTAGATACTCATTCTTTTGATCTATATAAGAGGATATTTGTATATCGAAAGTTGCTTTTGTATTTGCAGATTTCTCTAAATCTTGAATTGTTTTTATAGAAACCCAACGTCTGCAATAATGCTCATTACTTCTATTGGCGTGCGGTGCTTGTTGTTGCGTAATATGTAATTCTTTATCTAGCCGATATTCAAAATGATTCTCTTTGTGTGTAAAGCGTATAAAGAATAAATTCTTGATGTTAAAGTACTTAGGTAAGATACTAGTCAATCGTTGGTAAAATGTTTCTTGAGAACAATTATATCCTTTAATTATTTCATGCAGCTCTGAGGGTTCCCATTTTTTTAAAGAGAAAAAGGTAGTTAGTTTTTCAGTAAGTGATTTTCTTGGGATAATTAGTGCACCTGCAAAATAAGATGCGATAAAATTATTTAAAACTTGATCAAAATTTTCGAATTTTATCCAAGGAAAAGTGAATAATCGATCATTTAAATCTAAAAAGTTATAAGCTAATTCTTTGGCATAAATAAATGTTTTTTGTGCTTCAGAGATGTTCTTGTCTATTAAAAGTGTTTTACTTTTTAGAATAAAAATATTTCTTAATTCACCAAGATTGGTGTGTTTAGAGATTTCTTGGTCGTCAATAGTATATCCAAATTCTTCAATTAAAATTTCTTCTAAATCTTTAGAGAGTACTCTTTTAGAAATGTCTAAATGATAGGATTTTGCAAACCTTTCTACATCATTTTCAATTTCCTCGAAATAATTACTGTGTGCTTCTTGGTATGATCGCAGAGAGGCCAAAAAGAAACTTTCTCTTGAAAGGTTATAATTCTGTGCAATTTTAATAATTGTGCTTATAAAGGCATTTACTTTTGCTGGAGCATTTGCTATAATAT
>Ga0075444_10001694_pt1 | contig 13526 bp, 5 predicted proteins | sample CoawatmetaG01DNA_FD_76836 | JGI IMG/M metagenome (GOLD analysis project Ga0075444, IMG submission 76836) | Marine microbial communities from the West Antarctic Peninsula - Coastal water metaG017-DNA | ecosystem: Environmental > Aquatic > Marine > Coastal | place: Atlantic Ocean: West Antarctic... | reverse complement strand
TTTCATCAACGGTGGCAGTTGGCGCATCTGTTGTAATCTTTGTTTTTACTGCTGCGATTGATGTTGATAGATTACTATCTGGCATTTAATAACCCTTTCAGTGATTTTAACTATTTATAATTTTTATGGATGTGTTTCGTCATTTGGAGCATGTGTTGATTGGAATGTTTCTAAGTCTGCTACTCTTGCCATCAAATTGGTTAGATCTGCGGCCGCAGCATCTGTCGGTTTCCAATAACCATTTGTATTGTCCCACGTTAATACTTGACCGTCTGTTGGGACGGTAGCAATTACATCATCTAAATGTGCTAAAGTGTTGGTCGCAATTTGCAAAGAAATTCCTCTTATCTCTATAGATCCGCCAGCTGCGAATGCTCCAACAGTCCATCCAAAAGTAATTGGATCATAATCTACACCTATTGTATTTGAATGTGCAGTAGTCACTTCCGTTCCATTTAAATTTATAACACTTATTGATGATCCAGACGAAGTAGTAATTGTTTGTGTTCCATTCATAAGTAACTCACCTTCGCCACTGTTATAATTTCGCGGAGTGATATGTCCAGTAGGTTTTCGCATTTCGAAAGTAGTAACACTTGCATCTGAGACTACATTACCATATGTGATAATTAACGTATTGTAGTCAGAATATACTATCGGATTTGATGTTACTGTAGCGTCACCGGCGGTCCATGTGAGTGTTTCTAAAAGAGTAGAAACAGATTGTGGTACTCCGCTCGTGTCTTGAATTTCCCATCTATCAGTAGATGAATAATATTCCCATGTAGACGTTGCAATTACATGCGTGTCTCCATTTACAGGAGTTGTTGGAAAATCTGGCATTATATAGTTCCTTTTTGTACATCAGTTTTAAATTTTATAATAATTGAAATCACCCATTTGGCCATGATTTACTTGGGCCCCATATAAGTTTTACAGCGCCGGGCCCAGCTTTAGTAGTCGAATAGGCATTAGCACCGCCGCCGTAATATCCACCATTGCCGCTAGTGCCGTGCATGCCAGGCCCCCCACCAGCGCCGCCTCCAGATCCACCTTTACCGCCTGGAGATGCAGATCCATACCAGCTATATCCCGTAGGGGGGTTGCCGAAAGTGCTTGTATGGAATGGAGGATTTCCAGAAGTTTGGGCCCAGCGATGATCCGCTCCCTTTTGACCACCTTGACCATTAGATCCTATTCCATTAAGTCCTACGCCTCCGCCGGCGCCGCCCTTGTCAGCGCCAACCGCGCCACCACCACCACCGCCACCAGCGCCGCTTTCAGCATATTGATATGGTTGTGGCATACCAAAGAAACCACCGCCTCCACCGGCAGCGCCTCCAGAACCTGTATACCCCCCTGCACCTCCACCAGACGAATTGCCAGCTTGGATTGTCGGGTTGGCAATGCCGCCGCCGCCGATACCTCGTCCACCACTGCCACCACCATCGCCGATGAATCCACCACCGACTTGACTTGTACCGCCGCCGACAGTACCACTAGTGTCGAACCATTGCGCGGCTCTACCAGCAAATCCAGCAACGGTAGACTGACTTATAAAGTAACTCTTGTTTTCTCCATTTGCTGACGCATGGTACAGGTAATGACTCGAATACTGACTAGGCATACTATCTGTATTTTCTCCGCCGCGACCAACAAACAAATTATATGTTTGGCCGGGATTTACTGGAATATTATTTTTCCAACCAAGGCCGCCGCCACCGCCACCTTTGACCGATCCATGGCCACCGCCTCCAACACACAAAGCGTGAACGAAGTAAACATTTGCGGGACATGTCCATTGGTCCGATGTTCCACGACTACTGTTGTATCCAGTTGTGGATGCGCCTGTCCATGTCTGCGAGCCCACCACATTGGGATATTCATAAGTACAGAGAATACTATGTGTTTGGGAATTACCGCCCATGACCGGAGCAGAAATGTCTTCAACAGTCACAATCAAATTAAATTCATGTTCAACATCGTGAGATGTTCCAGAAAAAGTAAACGAACCATTTCCATCATGAGAAATATTTGTATTGCCTAAATTGCCTGATGTAGTAAAACTCCATGTAAGTGGACCGCCTTCTGGGTCATATGAATTGCCAGTAATGGCTTGTGTGGTTCCTGTGATACTTAAATCTAGTACCGTAGGTAGTCCTGTAATGAGGGCTGGACTCAGATTATCTACGACTAATGTAGAATTAAATGATACTGTATTAGTACCATCAAAGGCGACGAACGTAATTACTCCATTATAGTCAGTAGGCCCGCCGGGCACTTGCGAGGCCGCTGCTGCCGCATCAATCGTGAATACATTATCTACTTTTGTTATCAGGGTGCCTCCCATAAATGGCGGATTTGCGAAAGCCGACCATATAATCGGAACGCCTTCTGGGTCTGTTGATGTTAGTGTAATCGTTTCTATATCACCAACCATCAAGTTGTAACTCTCAGCTGCGCCTGTAATTGGTGATGGATTTAGATTTGGAAATATAAACCTTACTGGAAGTTCTTTACTAATTTTGTCAGAATCTGTACAATCATCAATAACTTGCCAAGTCACATCTATATCTACAAATCCTGTAAATCCTGATGTGTCATCGAGCGATATTGTAGCTGGGGTAATAGTAAAGACATTATCCACATTAGAAATTGTTATTAAACCATCAGGGTATGCTGAGAGAATATTTGCTGGATGTGCGACCTCAGCAGACCATACTTGGAGAAAATCAGTTGGATCTACAGATATAAGAGTTATTTCTGTTCCTGTAGCGCCAGAATCCACTGATATCGAAGATGGAAATCCAGATATTTCTGCGGTGGGATGATTTGTCATAATATCATCTGTCGCATACCAACCAGAGACAGCATGTCTCCAATTATCATTTAGTGTAGATTCGGTATATATATAACTTCTATTTAAATCTGTCACAAACGATTCTTGTCCGACCAACATTCCAGTTAAAGCTAATAATTCTGTTGTATTTGCGACTGTCAATGGAAACCCATTATTACCCGCACCCCATTCATTATTTGCATCGCTCCATGTCAGTACTTGTGTGTCTGTCGGTGGGGTTGTTACTGTATCTACATCTGTAAAATCTGAGAAAACACTTATAGGGCCTGTAGAATTTCTCCATAAAAGTTGGCCCGAGCTCGTTATTACACTCGCAACATTCATTGTAAAATTATCAGGTCCATCGCCACCTAAATCTGCAGCTGCAATTGTTATAATATCGCCGATAGCATGACCGGCGCCGCGTGTAATAGGTGTAACAGAAGTAGCGATACCATTTGCATCTATAACAATATCAAATGTTCCAACCGTACCAGTACCACTTGATGTTCCAGTTACGCCGGTATAAGTTCCTGTAACTAGATCTATATCTGTTGTCGCAACAACGGTTTGAAAATCATAATCAACAGCAGTAAAAGGGGTGGTGTTCGGATGGACGTATGGATTATTCTCAAACCCAGCGGAATTGCGCGTATTAAACTGTGCGGCATCTACACTTAGGATAGCTTGTGCAAGGTTTGGAAATGTTATAACATCGCCAACACTATGTCCGATGCCAGGATCGGTAGTCGTAACAGAAGTAGGAATGCCAAATTTATCTATAACAATATCAAATGTCGCTCCTGAACCAGTACCACTTGATGTTCCAGTTACACCAGTGTAAGTACCAGCTATCATTGCATCAGTTACTACTACACCCAAGGGAACATCAACAGCACCGCCGCCTCCCAAATTTGCATCAGAGATCATTATCACATCTCCTACAATATATCCTGTGCCTGGCGATGTCATTGTTACCGAAGCAGATCCTGCCCGCTGGCCCGTGGTGTCAAATTGATGTTGATCAATAACAATATCAAATGTCGCTCCTGTACCACTGCTGCCAGACCCACCGGCAACAAATGTATTAGCATCATCATAATAACCTGTCGTTCCAGTTACACTAGTATAAGTTCCATCAACTCTATTAATATCCCATCCGGCGTAAAGGTAAGATAAAACTGCCCCTGTCGGGGTTGGAGCAATAGGATTTTGACTTACAATTTGACCTGTTGGAGATGGTTCTAAAGTATCTACAGTTGAAATCAATCCAGATTCTAGCGTGGTATATCTTAAAACTTGGTTATCTGTTGGAGAGTAAAGGCGAACATCTTCCATTTCGTTCAACACAGCTGGAATATCAACTTCTGGTAATTCAATACCATCAGAATCAGTGGATATTTGTTTTAATTTTCCATCAGAAGATGCTGTTAGTTTTACTGTATTTGTTCCTGTACCAATTGTCAGTTCTGGCAAAACAATGCCGTTTGCATTTGCAGAAATCGGTTGATCCCCCAAAAAGATAGTGGTAGCACTGACATTCAAATCCTTCCATCTTTTTGTTGGACTCCCTAAATCATACACTTCATCTTCATTTGGAATCAAGTGTTGCGAATCTGTTAACAGAGTACCATCGCCATGTGGCAATTCAATTGTCGCATCAGTATTAGAACTTGGCGAAATGATAGTAAGTGTTGCCGCACCTTCGACATTTCCTACAATTTTAAGTTTAGACATTTATTATTTCCTCAATCATTTTCTCCTACACCCATATTTATACTGGTAATGTTATCGTTGTTGTCGCTGTTTTGACATTAACACTATCAGTTGCAGTAATTGTCAAATCAAAACTACCACCAGAGATATTCGCATCTGAATTTGGAACTATAACAAAAGTATTTTCTGGACCCGTACCTGTTGGATTTGTAAATGGGTGAGCAGTATTCAATGCAACATAAGGATAATCTGTCAAATGTGGAGTCGATGATCCAACATTAACACCCGATGAATGATCAAAAGATCTTGGTCTGTTCGTATTACCAAAGAGTCTGTGTATCGCTAGCGCACCACCAATTGTTGCAACAGTCATAGTAAAGTCTGCAAATCCCGTATTACCTAAATCCGCATCTGAAATTGTAATAATATCTCCTACACTATTACCTGTTCCCAGAGTCACGACCACTACATTAGTAATATCACCAGTAGAATCTACAACAATATCAAAAGATGCACCAGTGCCGGCCCCACTCGATGTTCCAGTTACACCTGTATATGTCCCAGCAGGCCTGTCTATTGAAGAAATCGTACCAAATACGTCAATAGCGCCGCCTCCGCCCAAATCTGCATCTGAGACTGTTATTACATCACCAACAGAATGTCCAGTTCCAAGACCAGTGAGGGTAATTTGTGCAAATCCTTGGACAAAAGGAGTCTCAGATGCAGGTTTTACAACAATCTGCAATGTTCCAATTGTCCCAGTTCCCGAAGTTGTAGCGTTAGTTACAGTATATGTTCCTACAACTCTATTGGGGTGGGATCCAAACATCTCTGTCGGTGTGGTAATGTTTGTGGCAATTCCCACTGACGTACCCTGATTAAAATTATTCATTGTAGATAATGGTGGACCGACAAATGAGCCCGAACTATAAGAACTTACATCATCAGTTGCACTTGAACTAATTTGGAATGGTGTTGTATGTCTATTTTCTAATATTGTTTTACCAGAATTGTTATTTGTAATTGCAAAAGACCACCAAATTTCATTACTTTGAGGGTCATCTACTGATACCACAATTTCTTTAGTATTCCTATCTGAAACACCAACAGTAATTATATCCATGGTCAAGTCTGCTATACCTCCATTACCCAAAGATGAATCTGATATTGTTATCGTATCACCTTGCACGGGCGATGCCCCCACGATTTTTGATGTGGCAGATGTAACAGATCCACTAGAATTCACAACAATATCAAATGTTCCAACGGTTCCGGCACCAGATGTTGTTCCTGTCACATCAAGGTATGTTCCAGACGGTCTGGCTGATACTTGAGACACTTCAAGGAATGACACATATGCATTTGTTCCAGTTTCTTGACTACCCAATCGTCCAATTGGAGGAGCGCCGCCACCGCCCACTTCTGAGTCTAGTATAACAAATCCATCCCCACCGGCATATCCGGTTCCTCTAGATCCTGCCGTAACAAATTGTGATGGGGCCCCACTAATATCTCCAGCCGTACCGAAATAGAATTCCACCGATCCTGCTTGATTGCCTGTGGTGCCAACTGGCGGATTAGCATATACTCCGGTTCCCGCACGAACAACAACAGTAGGAATAACAAGTCCTGTACCAACTCCAGTGTCGCCCTGAGAATTGATAAAGTTCGTTGTGGCAACATTAGTATAAGTTCCTGGCGTTCTAAGAGGATGCCCAGTTGCTATAGCATTTGAGTTGATTCTATGTACCTCAGTTGTCACACCCGTAGTACTAAAGTTTCCCATAATAATACCTGTAAACCCAAAATCATAAGTCGCAGCAAGGCCAGTGATATCGCCCATTCCATTGACTTCCCCTTCTTTCCAAAATTCTACTCGGCCTCCGACTTCTGGACCAGCGTTTCTATGACCCGCTACTATTGTTTTTCCTTCAGAAGAAATTTTAGGCCTGCCCATATAAGCATTTCCTTGATCGACAGTATTCTCTAAAAGTGGGATGATCAATCTGTTCGTTTGTTTCCAATTTCCTGCAACAGTCGCACTCGCCCCCGAAAGTTCGTAGGTATATACAGCACCGCTTTTAGTTTTTGGAATACCTGTTTGCACAGACGGATCTTGTGTGGGGTGAAGACCAAGTGTAGTTTCAAATGGCGCTCCAATAGTAAGTAACATTCCATTATGATTCAGATCGACACCATTGCCGAACGCCTCCCTTGAGACTCCATTAGACATAAGGATGGTTTCAATGTATGTCCAAGTATCAGATATATTTTTATATATATGAACCGCACCAGCTGGATATGGGTGTCCTTTGGTAATGCCATCGAAAGCATGACTGTGTGGTGCTATGTCTGTGCCATACACCCCAGTATCGGTTATTAATTCAGTTGTGGCGCCATCATCTCCTACGGCAATTGTTTTTCCATCACCAGATATACTAATAGAATTTCTACCTAAGTTGCTGCGAGTGTGTAAACCAGTTAATCCTGTATCTGTTGTCACATTAAATGTAAAGTCTGCTGCTCCACCAGCACCTAAATCGGCATCTACGATTGTTATAGTATCACCAACAGCATGTCCTGTTCCCAGAGTAGCAACTTCTACATTCGAAACATCACCACTACTGCCAACAGTAATATTAAAAAAACCAACAACACCACTACCACTTGACGTACCTGTTACATTACTATAAGTTCCAGCAGTTCTTAACGTATCAGGTGGTCCAAATGTATCTAAATATTTGTGTTGACCGAATGGTACTCCAGACGTATCTATAACATTCGTCGGAGATCTTAAAGTTCCCACATTTGTCCATGTTCCAGCAACAGTTGTACTATCCCATATTGTAACATATCCACCTTTGCGATCATTTGGATTAGCTGGAGAATTATATGGAGCGGAACTGCCTTTTGGGGCACTAGCAATTGCAATAGTTCCATCTGCCGACAAATCCACAGATGAACCTAAATTATCAACAATATCAATTCCAGTAAGTTTCATTGTCAATCCCCATTCAGAATTTTCAGAATTCCACAAAGGTGTATTTAAGTTAGTTCCAGTTGATGTCTTTTCGTAAATATATACTGCGCCGAAGTTGCAAAAATTGTTATCAACTGGAAAATCAATATTACTTTGATTTTTAGCAACAAAAGAATACTCAAAAAAATCACTAACAACACCACCCGCTGGTGGTATGGCATCTCCAATGGAAAATGCTGGTAGAGTCGATGAGAGATCTTGTACTTCTGACGACCTTTGGTCAGCATACGTCCATGTCTTGCCTGTTTGTCCCTCTATAGGATATCCCACTATGCAAACATTTCCATCTTTTGACATTGCTACACAAGCTTGTCTGGATGCTACAAAATTATTAGTGCCTTTCACCATTCCATAATTTCCTGCTGGAATGGGCGCATCTACTGGATACAAAGAATCTCCAGAAATATAAGTACTTGTTCCTCCATCCCACTTGAAAGTTGGAACTCTACTATTCTCGCCCGATCCATATATTGCAGCAATATTTTCACCGTTGCCTGATAATGCGATTTTATGTCCAGTGGACGTAATATCCCATAATTCAGATCCAACATCTCCGGCAAAGCCACCATGACCGCCAGAAGCATCACTGACAAGAGAATCAGTAACGGCGTCGATTGGGTCAACTAAAATTTGATTATTTTTTGTCCATGTAGAATATCCGGCAGTGGTGTTTTTATTGTAGATATGAATTGCTCCAACTTTTTGAACACCTGATGTTTGGCCAGGCGCTTGTGTTGGTCGGGCCCATCTAGGATCAGAGACAATTACAGTATCAGAATCATCATCTATATCGACACTATTACCAAAATATATTGCATTGTTGCCATCCATTGAAGCTGCATCTGCTGCGTTAAAATCGGTATTTGATACTTCCGTATACCAATTACTATTATCTTTCCAATCGGGTATTACAATAGTAAGTGTAAATGCGCCTATTGCATCAGTAGTATCCAATGAATCATCTGCTACACTAAATGTTATGCTAAAAGAACTAGTATCCCACGGATAAATGCCCGGCGTAATAGTAAATTCGTTAGATGTGTCAGTAGGTGTCACAATATCACGTTGTACTACTGTTGTATTATCAGTTTTCGATCCGGTAGTTATTGCCCATGACCATGTAAGAGGCATCTGCTCTGGATCGACTGCAGCAGTTGTCAATATAAGCGATTCTCCGATATCATTTAATGTATATGTCGGGGCCACTCCGGTCACATCAACAGGTTTTGCATTCGACATTGTGATAGAAGCCAGAGCATACCAACCAGAAACAGCATGTCTCCAATTTGAACTCGGACTAGAACCTGTATACATATAAATCCTGTTTAATTCGGTTACTAATGCTTTATGGCCAGGAGTTAAATTTGTCAAAGCAAGCAATTCTGTTGTGGTTGCGACGACATATGGCATTGCATTCGGCGCTGGGGCCCAATTGCTGTTGGTATTATTCCATGATAATACTTGTCTGTTTGTCGGGGGAGTTGTTATAGTGTCAACATCTGCAAAATCTGAAAAATTTTGTATAGTATCTTTCCCCGACCAAAAACCACTAGGTTCAATAGTCGTAACATTCAGTGATACATCTGGCGATCCGCCATTTCCAAGAACAGAGTCCGAAATTGATATTACATCTCCAACAAAATTTCCATCTCCCGAATCAGTAGGAGTTGCTGAAGCTATACTTCCTGAAGAATCTATAACAATATCAAATGTACCTGATGTGCCGTTGCCAGATGAAGTACTTGCGACTCCAGTATATGTGGCGGGTTGTCTACCGTCTATTGTAGCGACTTGCATAGTGAAATCAGCTACGCCTTGACCGCCTAAATCTGCATCTGCAATTGTTATTATATCCCCTACCGAATGACCAGAACCTTGTGAAACTATCGAAACATTTGTAATGTTGGTAGAATCACTATATATTCCGTTGGCAGTAATTGTAAATGTAACGTCTGCCTGACCCATCGTTGATCCAAACCAAGAGATAGCAGAATTTAGTCCAAGGGCAGATTGAGTACCTAAGATTGTAATTGTATCTCCGGCAGCAAATCCAGTTCCACCAAAAGAATAAGTTGGTGGAAAAACGCGATTCGGGTCGCCAGCTGTTCCGCTTTGTAAATTTTCTTCATCTTGTATTGATATAATTAATCTATATTCTCCCTGCCCGTTTGTAGCTGTATTATAGTTTGAATTTTCAGAGTGATTTCCAGCGCCATCAAATCTCTCAATTTCAAGCCCAAAAGTAGCGCCCGTTCCAGATCCAGATGTGGTATACTGACCTGGCAGAACGCTAAATACCCCTGCTGTTTGTTGATTCGGTTGTAAAGGAGAATAATTACCATTTGAATCTGTAAATAAATTACCAGTAGAGGTTAATGTGAAAGATGTGTTGAATGTTCCAGTAGTTGCATAATCTGGTATGCGATAATGCCCCAAGTCACCGGATTTATTATAATATGGGGCAACTATCGCTCCATTTTGAACTCCATCATCGCCCGACTGATCATAAATAGAAATGTCGAACGTTCCAACAGTTCCACTACCACTAGAAGTTCCTGTCACTCCCAAATAATCACCAGCTGGTCGAGCATCTGGCAAAGTAGAAATAGTGTCGATAAAGGTATCGACTGTTAGATGGTATCCGATAGATGCAACATTATTAGTAAAGGATACAGTTGAAATTGTTCCAGATTCTAGAGTGGTATATCCTAAAACTTGGTTATCAGTAGCCCCCACAGTCAGATCAACATCATCAAGGTCATTCAATACTACTGGGATATTTATAGTAGGAGCCTGCTTGCCGGATGAATTAGTTCCTGTCTGTTCTAATTTTCCATCAACGGTTGCGCCCAACTTTACTGTATTTGTTCCTGTACCAATTGTCAATTCTGGCAAAACAATGCCGTTTGGACTTGCAGAAATAGATATACCGCCAAGGTTAATAGTACTTCCACTCAAATACAAATCTTTCCATTTTTTTGTCGGACTACCTAAATTAAATACTTCATTTTCAGTTGGGATCAAATCCTGTGAAGATGTTACAAGTGTACCAGTTGTATCTGGCAAAGTGATTGTATTACTTGTATCCGTGTTGGGGGAAATAATGGTAAATGTACCCATTCCGCCGCCATCACCTTGAATTTTAATTTTTGACATTATCGTCTCCTAAAAATATTAAACCAATGCCCATGTCGTTCCGCTGGGAATTTCGATTGATGAGTTAGTATTGATTGTTATTGTTCCTGCTGTTACCGCATTATTATTATTTTCTATTACATAATCTTCTGTGATAGTCTGACTATGTTCCCATAAGACTTTGCCGGTAGTGTTACCACCGCCGACCAGATCCCATTCTACGCCATCATATATTTCTGCTTTTCCTAATTCAGTATTCCATCTAAAAAATCCGGCAGATGGTATGGAATCTCTTTCAGATGTATTACCTACTGGCAATTTTGCAGATCCGGTTGTACTTGATTTTTCTACTGACAGAGTTTGAATTTGAGTTAAAATAGTATCGTCTACATATGTTTTTACTGATCTTTGTGTTGGTAATTTTGTTTGAGTATTTGAACTCATATCGTTTTCATCTACAACAAATCCCATGTTTGCTGTAGAAACGTCAAATTCCATGACAGCTCCCTGATCTTGTACTGATATTCCACTCAATGCATCCAGTTTGCTTTTGTCTTGATGTGTAAAATTATTTTGAGTTTTTACAAAGGTCGTACCATCTGTTATATTATCCATATTTCCGGCCAAAGTTGCCAGACTCAACGATGCAATATTGGACATTTTTGCATCGACATATGACTTAACAGAACTTTGTGTCGGCACTTTCGTACTTAGATTAGATAACATATTATTTTCATTTACAACAAAATTAAATCCAGACGAATTGTTGTTAGTTTTCATTACCGCGCCCTGAGATTCTGCACTTTCCATATCTGCTGCATACCAAAATCCGTTTAAATATGTTAGTATTTGATCATTTTTCGCCGTAGTATTAGAAACATTTCCGATATTGTTTAAGGTTGTTGAATTTGCCCATGTATCAGCGGTTGCGTCAAAATCAGCAATGTTTAATTTTCCAGTGACCGATGTTGTTATGGATGAAACAAAATATGGATCATCGCCAATCGCAGCAGAAATCTCATTTAAAGTGTTTAGCGTTTCTGGCGAAGAATCTATCAGATTGGCGATTGCTGTGTCTACATAACCAGTAGTAGCACTTCCGCCGCCGTCTAATTGATGCCCTGTAAGTTGAATCCACGAAGTAGCTCCTTCGTTCCATATATACAATCTGCCTGTTGTATCTGTATCAAACCAAAGTTGTCCATTATAAGGCACTGTCGGTGGATCAAATCTTGCCGTAGGATTTAATTCGGCCTTTTCCCATTTACCTGAGGCACTAGAAAAAACAAATTTGTTTTCTCCGATAATATGTATAGCACCATCTTGCGGAGATAATGTTGAAATATCTGGAAATGCCATGATTAATATTTTTCCTTTAAGAGATCTGTACCCATGTATTTATATTCCACATATACAATTTTCCAGAGACAGTATCATCAAACCATAATTGACCATTAATGGGAGAACTTGGTTCTGGACCCATCGATGGGACTGCTGTTTGAGCATTTATCCACTTATCTCCATCATACTGCAAAACTTGTCCTGCTGCAAGGTCTCCCGAGCTCGCTCCAAGACTTACATCTGTTACTTGATTTAATGCTATAACCACGTTATCTGTTCCTATTTCTAATATTACAGGCATTGTCATTGCCTCAATGCCAAAATTTATTTTTAAGTCTGCGATTTCTACATCGGCTAGAGCTCTGTTAGATGCAATTCTGATATTGGAATTGGACATATCCAATCCACTTAATAAAAATTCTCCATCGCTTTTGCTCATAGATCTTTGTAAAATATGAGATGGTAAAATTATAAATGCACTTACTGAAAAAGTATTTATCTCACTTGCGAGGGCCAATGCAGCGCCATAAAATTTATATATGGTGGTGGTTCTTGTTATTGTAGTGTCAGTTATAGTTTCTGTGACATCGGCTAATTGTCTTTGCACATTATGTATATCATATCCAGATGGATGCGTTCTTATTTTTTGCATTCTGGTATAAGTATTTCCGCCAGCGTCAACATAAAATTGTCTCCCCAATGAATCTAAACTAATTGGGCCGTATGCATCATTAGGAAATACTGTTAAATCTTGTCCTACTACAATGTCATCCCAGATAACACCATATTTTCCAGCGGATGGACTTGCTATATCGTTAGCGCCATTGATCCAATATGGACTTACCGATCCAGCCGTGGGAGTATTGTTATAAGTAATCCATGCAGTAGTCTCTTGTCCAAGTTGACCTATTACATGTCCAAGAGTTCCATTAGAAGCAGATGGTTCTATTGCGCCGGGCGTTGTGACTATATTTGTTGTCGAAGAAGCTTCTTCTCTATAATAAATTTTTTCTTGTAAAAAATTATCCAATCTATATTCATCGCCTTGAGATGTTGGATACGGTACTGTTCCGGCTGATGGAGTTAATCCTTGTCCGATCAATTGACCGTTTACAACTAAAGACCATGTGTCACGATTATTCGCTATAGAAGATAGAGATGCGGGTACGCCACTATTTGCTGAAGCTGCGTCAGGATTTGTAGATTCTAAACTATGATATATCCAAGCAGTCTGAAAATTTTCAGCTGATCCAAAAGATGTTATGGTTGTTGGCATTATATATCCTATGTTTTTTCTTATATTTATAAAAGATATTGACAGGTAGATTCTAACGTGTTACAATAGATATGTTGAATGTTTAAGGAATGATTCTAAATGAAATGGTTATTTATATTAGTAGTTGTTAATCAGCAGGGTAATGTGGATGTTGTAGAACAACAATCATATTTAGAAAT
>Ga0075444_10001683_pt1 | contig 13558 bp, 9 predicted proteins | sample CoawatmetaG01DNA_FD_76836 | JGI IMG/M metagenome (GOLD analysis project Ga0075444, IMG submission 76836) | Marine microbial communities from the West Antarctic Peninsula - Coastal water metaG017-DNA | ecosystem: Environmental > Aquatic > Marine > Coastal | place: Atlantic Ocean: West Antarctic... | reverse complement strand
CCCTTGTTCCAAGACATAATCCCTTGTTGTAACCACTGAGGTAAGTTTTCATATGCAAGTTGCAGCCTACCCAATAAGTCTCTTGCGGTTGACGCTTTGTTTGCAAGGATTGCAATATTAACACTATCGTTAAATAATGCATAGTGCAAAATATATGAAATCATAATGGTAGATTTACCAGACTGACGAGGTAGTTTGCAAATAGTAAAGCGATTGTTGTGGAATGTACCAACCATTTCTTTTTGGAAGTCATACATCTTGATAGGCACTAAACCCAAATCAAGAGAAACAATTTTTACATAATTTTGAATAAAGTATAGAGGGTCTTCCATACAAATTGAATATTCACGCAATTGCTCCTCAGTCCAATCTTGAGATACATTTGCCTTTTTGAGTAAAGGGTTTCCTAGATAAGTTGTTTCAGTCATCAGGTTTACCCTTTAACATCTTTTGTAATTCCGCAGTAGAACCAACAAACAATGCATTGGTCACACTCTTAGGCGCGTTGTTAGGAACTTCTTTTAACTTTCTCATTTTTTCTTGAAGGTCTGCAAGTTTCTCTGTAACCTCTGCAACCTGTTTGATGCCATTCAGTGCAACCTCATAGGTTCTTGGATGCTCTGATTCTTTTGCAAGCTCTAAGATACCATCAATTGCATCTTGACCTCGTTCAATTAGGTTGTAAAGATTTTCTCTTTGATACTTGTAGTCATTATCAACATCATCTTCGTTGGTAGGTGGTATAACACGAGGGAGCTCCTTGTGTTCTTTGATTTCTTTTTTATCAGGGTCAAAGTCAAGTATTCCCAAAGCGTCACCAATGATTTGCTCGGTGTCCTTCATAATAATCCTTATTTTTTATCTGTACCAGAAACAGGGTCATAAGTTTTTGCATCTTTAAAGAATGATGATGTTTCATTGAAACCAAAGTCATCATCGGCATCAGCGGTTGATGGAGAAGGTGTAACGGTATATCTTTGTTCTCTTGTGGGTGCAACTTCTGGTAGATTTGCAAACTGGTCTACCTGTACGGTTTTGATAACACTTGAAGAAGTGACAGGGCCATATAGATAAAACTTAGTTGTAAAAGATAAAGTATAAATGATTGCTCTACGACTTTCAAAATCTCCTTGATAACTATCTTCATAACCAACAGATGTTAAGATAATAGGAATATCTTTTTTGATACCCATACCCAAGTTGTCATTTATTGTGATTGTATAATCAGGCTGGAAATAAGGAAGAATTTGTTCTACAATCTGTAGTGCATCATCAGAGTTTTTTGCCATGGCATATAATGTAATGTCCATATTATATGGAACAGGCATATATTGTGAGTCAAGTTTTCCTGCGTCAGCACCAGAAGCTTTTACTTTCTTGAATTTCTGAACACGATTCATTTTTCTAGTTGGATCATATGTCAATGAACCAATTTCAAAACCTAGTCTTGGTAAAGTAATTGCAGTTGATGTGGCAAGTGATGGGTCTTGGTCTAATCTAGTTAACCATTTTTGTTTCGGCCCATACGCAAGTGGCACTTTCATTGCCTGAGTTACTGCACCAGTATTGTCCTTGCGAACAATCTGAATATTGTTAAACATCGTTCCAAAAGCAACGATTACATTTCTTACTGTTTCGTGGTAAAATGATTGTCCTAGCATTATGTACTACTCCCTATATCACCAAATGGATTTGATTCTGAGAAATCTAAGACGGTATCATCAAGTTCATCGAACAATTCATTTTGTGCTGTTTTATCTATATTGTAATCACCTATTATATAGTCTTCTGAAATTAGGAACTCAGCGTCACCACTATCAGCAGCATTTTCTAACTGGATAGCACCACCATGTGTATCATCTTCAGCAACGATATTATCACCGTCTGTTTCCTCTAACACTAGTCCGTCAAGTGAGAACTCTAGTCTAATGTCTTCGTTGAATGTTCCTTCTTGTTCTAATGTAAACTGGAATGCTCTTGAGTCAACTGATAAGGCATCTTCAATTGCATCAATAGCTTCAATACCAGTTGCCATATCCTCTGAACTATATTCAAACTGTTTGCATCGCAATTTGTAAACAGGATTATTGTCTAGTTGATAGAATGGTTCATCGTGGTCTACAAAGTTAATCTCAAACATCTTCTCCAGAACAGGATGAAAAACTAAGTCACCTTCAACTGGTCTGTCTGCATCAGTTAGTGCGGTGTCTTGTATTATATAAAAGTTGTTATTATTTACAACAGTTAATACGGATGACCCAGCCACTGTTGTGTCTGTTGTAGCTGTTTCCAATACAATAGAACCACCTGTAGTACCTGTTCCACTCTCTAGTGTAATCTGGCTGTCCAGTTCTTGGAAGCGTTCTTTGGAAACAACAAAAGTAATTTCGTTGCGGTTTTCTAAACCAAACTGTGTTATAATTTCTTTGTCGCCACCGAAACCTTCTGCATCTTCTATATACATTTCGATAGGTTGTGCGTTTGTAAATTTGGAAAGTGCATCTTCACCAAGAACACTATCAAGAGCAACAGTTGTACGATTAACATAAAACACATCATGGCCATGGATTTGTATTGCTTCTTTAACTAAGTCAGCATACAAAGCTCTTTCCGTAGAAATAGAGGATAGGTTGTTAGTATGAAATGCACTATTAACTGCCATTTGGTTATCCTACCATATAATCAATTGGTGTTTCAAATGATAATTGGATTTGTTCTTCTAGTTTGTTTAACTCATCTTGTGCCTGTGTAAAGATAGTTTCCCCATTCATTGTAACACCACCTAACATTGCGACACCACTAAACTTGGAAAGGTTTGCACCCCATTGTCTTTTAATCAAAGCAGTTGCATATCTTTTTAGATAGATGTCATCAAATATATCAGTATATGATGCTGGGTCAATCTTACGATAACACTCAATAATTACAAACTCATCTTCACTAATATCATTTGTCCAATCCATATCAATGTATAGACGATTTTGATGTTGGTTGAAACGAACAGGTTTCTCACCAACAAGAATGTGTGAAAGGAAATCTAAGTGTTGCATTGTCTGTTGGTAATGCACAACAGAAGTAGAACTAAAATCATATAAGTCATTTAGTCTAAGTTGATACCTAATATCAAACATATTGTTTGTTGCAACATCATCAAATGGAAAGATACTTAATACAGAAACCACCGCCTGTGGCATTGGAATGAAATTGTTTCCTTCTGTGAAAGATGCCGTTGCATCACTATCTATTGAATCTGTTGCAGTAGTAGTTGTATTGCTAAGCGCTCTAGTTTTATCAGCCGCAGTTATTTTATGTTTAAGATACATCTTCTCAATACCATCGTAATGATATTGTGAGAAGTATTGCAATGCTTCATCTAACCTATCATCTATTTGGTCATCTGATACATTGATATCAATAACACCAAATCCTAGAGCTCTAAGACAATATGTTTTTAGTGTTACTTTTGAACTTGGAATAGCCATTTGTTCTTCCTTTATCTCTTATTTAGTCATTAACTAAAGTCCACCCGCTGTAATCCGAGCTTCTAACTCTTGTATAGTTTTGGTTAAGATGCTGATAATTTTACTTTGGTCTATTCCTTGTGGTTTTATTCGGGTGGCACTGTCACCATCATCATTTATATATGTTTCAGTTGCATCTTTTACACCAAAAGCTGCTTCAGGAACTACTGTTTGTACTTCATGTGCAAGAAATCCTGTAACAATTGGTGCTGCATCTCCACCACCATCTTCTATTGCAACATCACCAATCCACTTAAATCTACAAGGTTTTAATTTTTTACACTCAGTTGTTGCATCCCAACTATAATTTACATTTTGTTTTAATCTGTAATCTGAACTTGTTTGATAAGCAGTTGCATTAGCACTTCCAACAATAGCTCCTTTTTGAGTACCATTATTTCTAAAAGTTTGGAATTCAAAAGAGCTAGCACTCGTATTCTGCGATAAAGTAGGGCCGTTCGTTTGGTTAAATAGAGTCAGTCCAAGTTGATTTCCACTACTACCCGCACCATTGGCATGAAAAGCATAAACACCTTCGTTTACGCCTGGGTTTATTTCAATGTAAACTTGACCAGTTCCTCCGTCACTTCCTTGAATTAATATGTTACCATCTGAAACAGGATTACCAAATATGGCATTATTACCACTTCTAGCAATAAATGCAAAACCTGTTCCATCATCAGCAAAATTTACATCTCCGCCCCCTGCATCAAGTGTAATATCTCCAGCTACATCGAAGACCAGATTACCAGCGGATTCAAAATCTCCATTTGTACCATCATGTGTAATTTTTAAATCTGAATCTGCACCTATGTTTAAAACTGCACTATCTGATAACAAGAATAAGTCATCACCAATAACAGCATCTAATGCTACTGATAGACCGCCATCTGTTTGTAAAGAACCATCAGTTGTACTTGTTGCATTTGTAGTATCATCTGTCTTTAAGACACCACTAAAGGTTCCTGTTGTTGCAGATAGGGTACTAGCACCAACAATAGTTCCACTAACATCTAAATTACCATTAAGATCAACAAGTGTAGAATTTAATTCTATTTCATCTGTTGCGTTTATATCAAGTATAGCGTTACTTGGCGCCCCTATGTTTTGGGAAGCGTCATTGAATTGAATTACATTTGTACCACTTAGAAGAAGTCCTGTATCTGCAACATGTGTTAGTATGACATCTTGGTCATTACCAAATTGAATCGTACCAGCATCTGCCAAGAATAAATCTGACCATTCTAATGAAGCAGAACCTAATGCCTGTCCGTCAGCACTTGATGGATTACTTGAACCAGCAGCTGCAAAAGATAATACACCAGAACCATTTGTTACTAGTGCCTGTCCATCATCTCCATCAGCACTTGGCAAATCAAATGTAACACCATTTGATGTGAAGATAAGATGACCACCATCTGAAGATATTGATTCGTTAGCATCGTGGAATTGTAAGTAGGTGTACCACCACTATCTGTTAATAGTAATCCTGTATTATGTACATGAGTTAGTTTTATTTCTGAGTCTGCACCAAAGTTAAGAACAGCTGCATCACTAAGTAATAATAGGTCATCACCAATAACTGCATCTGCGGCTACTGATAGACCACCATCTGTTTGTAATGAACCATCTGTTGTAGAAGTTGCAGCGGTTGTGTCGTCTGTTTTAATAATACCACTAGCAGTTAGAGCCGCAGTTGTAACTGCGCCAGCAATAACACCTGTACCAGAAACATCTAGGTTTCCGTTGACATCAATTAAAGTTGAATTAAGTTCTATTTCGTCATCTGCGTTGATGTCTAAATCACCATCAGCGGGTGAACCAATATTAATCGCAGAGTCACGAAACTGAATTACACTTGCAGCATTGAGTAATACACCTGTATCTGCAACGTGTGTTATTTTTATGTCTTGGTCTGCACCCAGATTAATAACAGCTCCATCTGCAAGGAATAAATCACTAAATTCTAACGCAGTTGTACCAAGAGCTGCACCATCAGTTGAATCTGGTACAAATGCTGTGGATGCAGATATGATTGTACCCAATATTGTACCAGCACCAACTATACTACCAGAAACATCTAAGTTAGCATTAACATCACATAAGGTTGCATTGAGTTCAATCTCATCTGTAGCATTGATGTCTAATGTGGTTGCATTAGGCGCGCCAATACTCTGTGATGCATCATTGAACTGGATTACTGATGTACTATTTAAAAGCAATCCAGTGTCAGCAACATGCGTGAAGATAACATCTCCATCAGCACCGAATTTTATGAGTGCCGCATCTGATGCGAGCAACAAATCATCGGTTAGAGTTAAGTCATCACCAATGGTTAAATCAGTGAATGATGCAACTGCTTCTGTAATTCTACTTAGTGCCATGAGGCTTCCTTATGAAGTTTCTTTTTTTTCTTCAACCACTTCGATCTTACTTTCTGTTTCTTCGGCTTCTTCTGATGCCTTCATAGAAACAAGAAATGCATTTGTAAAGGCATTTTCTGCAACTTTAACTTGATCTAACTCAAAGTTCTTTTTTGTAACCTGTGCTTTACAAGAACGAATTTGTTGAATTAAATAACTCTGTTCTTGGTTAAAATCTTCTTCAGTATACTTTGTACCATTTATATTAATTACTTGTTCTGACATATTTAAATTCTCCTTCAAGATTGTTGTCATTAGTATTTATAAGAGAGGAAACACCTCAGTTATTCTATTTCCTTAATTGTTATTAACTAATTGCGTGTCCATAAAGTGTCAATATAAATTGTCCAGCATTATATACAGCATCAGTAGCAGCAGTATCACCCTCTACTAAGTAGAAGAAATCATTTGCAGTTAGTGCTGGTGTAATGTTTGACAATTCTTGTCCAGCAACCATCGCACCAGTATTAAACAATTTAGCAGTACCACCAGCAGCATCGAATGCAATAGTACCAGATGAGTTTGTTGCAATATCAATATCTGTAGTTACAGTACCACTTGCAACAGCAGGCAACTCAATACATGCTAGTTCTGCTCTGAAAATAATACCATTGTTTGCTACTACATTTCTACCAATGAATGCATTTCCACCAGCCGGAAGACCGATAACATCATTCGCAGTTCCACCTTTTGCACCAAGTGCGGTTAGATCAAAATGAATTTTTGTTGTAATAACACCGTTTGATATTGAACGTCTAGTGATTGGAGCAAAGCTTGTTGCGACTGCGCCAGCACCATGTTCAGTCGCAACTGTACCATGTGTTGATGCACCGGCTACTCCTAAAGTTCCAGATACAGTAGAATTACCAACAATCTCAATAAGAGTCGCGGTAAGTTCTATTTCATCTGTCGCAGCAATATCTAGTATAGTACCACTTGCACCTTGAATAAACTGAGTTGCATCATTAAACATTAATTTGTTTGTTGAACCAAGAGTAATACCAACATCATTTGTGTGAGTTAGTGTTGCGTCACCACCGGCACCGAATGCAAGAATAGCACCGTCACTTAGCAATTTCACATCGTCACCAAAGATTGCATCACCAACCACCGATAAACCACCATCAGTCTGCAATGAACCATCAGTTGTAGAAGTTGCTGCTGTAGTATCATCTGTCTTTAAGACACCACTAAAGGTTCCTGTTGTTGCAGATAGGGTACTAGCACCAACAATAGTTCCACTAACATCAAGATTAGCATTAACATCACATAGTGTTGCGTTTAATTCTATTTCGTCTGTTGCATTAATATCCAATATAGCATTACTTGGCGCACCAATACTCTGTGATGCATCATTAAATTGAATTACACTTGTACCGTTAAGCAATAGTCCGGTGTCAGCAACGTGTGTCAAGGTTACATCACTGTCTGCACCAAAATGAATGACTGATGCATCACTGAGCATAAGTAAGTCATCACCAATTACTGCATCCAAGACTACAGACAAACCACCATCAGTTTGTAGTGAACCATCTGTTGTAGAAGTTGCCGCAGTTGTATCATCAGTTTTGATAATGCCACTAGTAACTAAAGTAGTCGCAGTTAATGCTTGAGCAGCTATTATACTTCCTGATACCGCAGTAAATAAATTAGCAGTAAATGTAAAGTCATCTGCACCAGCGATACGAATATCTATCTGGTCATCTGTATCTGCTGTAATACTAGTATCTGCATCAGCATCTAAAATTAATTCTGTTCCGTTTAAATCTATTTTTGCACTAGCAGTAAGTAAACCACCAACAGTAGTTGCTCCTGTAACTGTTAGATTACCACCAGAACTTAAAGTCATTTTTGTGGTTGCAGTTTCACTTGCACCAGTTTGGAATATTAGTGATGTTGCGTTTGCAGATGAACTAAAGTCACCTTCTGAAATAGCTGCGATTGCAGCTGCAACTAATATCGCGTCTGTGCCAGCACCCTCATCAGGTGCTTGGAAATTAATCCTACCCAATAAGTCATTGACAGCAATATTCGTATCCCCAGTTTGGAAAGTTAATTCTGGAAAACTATCGTCTGCTGTTGCGGCATGTTTTAAAATCAGACCATCATCTGGGTCATGAGTAAGAGTAATCTCTTTATCAGCACCAAAGTTCAGAACGCCAGAGTCAGTACTAAACCCGACCAAATCTGCAATAATTCTAGCTCTACCCATTAGTTAATCCTTTACCTTTTTCTATAATTACTGTATATTTATAAACACTATTAATCAATAGTTGCTATTGCATCTGCAACTGATTCTACTTGCCATGTTCCGTTTGTACCATTGTCTAGTAGACATGTGATTCTTGCTCTTGATCCAATACCTGTACCCGCAACAAAAGTAAATGCATCTCCAGCATTATCAAAGACTGCGTTTGCAGCAGTACCACCAGCAAGACTCAACGAACCAACAAAGTTGCCACCTGAACCAGCTATATTAACAATTGTACTTGTACTACCACCAACTGCTGTTAATACAATAAGGTCATAGAACAGGCCGGGATTAGTTGTCGCGGCCGCAGGCAAGTTGATTACATTATTTTGAGTACCATGAATGAGTACAGTTGCACCAGATTCAGCTGCGGTAAGAGTTGCTGTTACAGCACCCGAAGCATTGAATTCAGTTTTAATTGGTTTTCTTGCACGAATAACTGTTGAGGTGAATTCACCATTTGTTGTTATTCCAGTATCATGAACATGAGTAAGATTAATATCAGAGTTTGCACCCATTGTTATAATCGCACCATCACTTAGTAGTTTCAAATCATCACCAATAACTGCGTCAGCAGCTACAGATAAACCACCATCAGTTTGTAATGAACCATCCGTTGTACTTGTTGCAGCAGTAGTATCATCTGTTTTCAGAATACCACTAAATGTTCCAGCAGCTGCTGATAAAGTTTGTGTTAAAGTTACACCACCGCCACTGGCGATTGCTATTGCATCTGCATCTCCAACAGAACCTATCTGTCCACCATTTGCTATTGTTATTCCACCACTATGAATATCTCTAGCAGTAAAAGTTGCCACTCCGACCTGAGCAAGAGTACCACTAATCTCAACATTACCATTGATGTCAATTAGAGTTGAATTTAATTCTATTTCGTCATCAGCATTAATATCTAAATCACCATCTGCTGGCGAACCAATGTTAATTGCTGAATCACGAAACTGAACTACACTTGCAGCATTTAAAAGAAGTCCTGTATCTGCGACATGTGTTAGTGTTACATCACCATCTGCACCGAGTTTGATAATTGCGGCATCAGAAACAAGAGATAAATCATCTCCAACACTTGCATCACCAGAAACTACTAAGTTTCCTACCACATCAATTAAAGTAGCTGTTAATTCTATCTCATCTGTAGCGGCAATATCTAAAACAGTTGCACTAGCACCTTGTATAAATTGACTGGCATCATTAAACATTAGTTTATCAGTGCTAGAAAGTAATATTCCTGTATCAGCAACATGAGTTAAAGTAACATCTTGGTCATCACCTAATGAAATAACAGCAGCGTCTGCCAAAAACAAATCACTAAATTCCAAAGCGGTTGTTCCTAATGCAGCACCATCACTTGCATCTGGTACAAATGCAGTAGATGCGGTAATTGTTGTTGCAGACAAAGTGCTTGCACCAACGATTGTTCCACTCACATCTAAGTTAGCATTGACATCACACAAGGTCGCGTTGATTTCTATTTCGTCTGTTGCATTAATATCAAGTATGGCATTACTAGGAGCCCCAATGTTTTGACTCGCATCATTGAATTGAATTACTGATGTACCATTCAGAAGAATACCTGTATCAGCAACGTGTGTTAATGTTACATCATTGTCTGCACCAAAACCTAAGATAGCTGCATCACTATTTAATTTTAAATCATTACTTACGAGAACAGCAGTTGATGCGTTTAAATCAATGGTTGCTTCCCCATCAATAGTCAGTACTGAATCAGCACTCTGATGAATAAATGTTGCACTATCTCCGAACTGAATTTTTCTGGTTGAGTTTAAAAGAAGTCCTGTGTCTGCAACATGAGTAAGGGATACATCTTGGTCTGCACCAAATTTAATTGTTGAAGCATCTGCTAGGAATAGGTCTGAAAATTCCAGAGCGGTTGTTCCTAATGCAGCACCATCACTTGCATCTGGTACAAATGCTGTAGAAGCAGTTATGGTAGTACCTAATATTGTACCAGAGACATCTAAGTTTGCATTGACATCTACTAGAGTTGCATTTAATTCTATTTCATCAGTTGCATTGATATCAAGTATAGCATTACTGGGCGCACCAATACTCTGTGATGCGTCATTGAATTGAATAACGGAGGTTCCATTTAAAAGAAGTCCTGTGTCTGCAACATGAGTAAGGGATACATCTGAATCTGCACCAAAGTTAAGAACAGCTGCATCTTTAGTAACACTAAGATTGCCTTTAACAATTAGGTTATTACTAAATGTACCACCATTAGCAGAACTTACTGTATCTGCAAATGAAAATATATCATGTACGATTACTTCCAGTTCATCGTTAGCAGCCAGAGCAGTAAGTCCGGCAACTGTATTTACAGTACTGAGATTAAAGTCAGTACCATTTTTAAGACGAACACCATTTAAGAATACATCAACATATTCTGGATCATTAAACGTAAGAGTTCTGTTAGATGAATCTGAACCACTCAGCGTAGTATCACCCGCAGAAGCTAAGTAGGTAAACCTCTCTCTGATTCCAAATCCGTCACTACTTTTTCCAATATATGGCATTCTTTATTTCCTTTACTTTATTTATACAGATTGTCCTAGTAAGTTATACCAGTTGCACCCTCAAACTGGATATTTTCACCGGCATTAGTAGAAGAACCACTGGTGCTGTTTAGGATTAAAAATCCATGTGTTGTATCTGTTTCATCTTCCAACGCAATGTCGCCAGTATCTCTAACATGAATGTCAGCTGAGCGCACCAAAGGAAGTCCACCAGTATTACTATTTATGAGTAAATTTTCTGCGGGAATTTGACCAGCACTTACAATAATGTTTGTTGTTTCAAGTACAATGGCTGATAGTGTAGCAGTAGTGTCACTGGTGTATCCACTCTTGAACCACTTGCGTGATTCCGTTGCATCTTCTAATACAATAATGTCTTCGTTTGTTTCATCTATCAACTTATCAATAACTGAAAGAGTATCAAAACTTTCTACGACAATAGAACCATTTTCTTCTAAGTCAAATCTATTTCTTTTTGTGGTTTCCTGTAGAAGATGATTTCCACCATTTAAGCTGTTATCATCTGTTCCGTTTAAAATGAGTTGTCCTAAGTCTGCACCTTCTAATTCAATACCGACATCAGTACCAGCATCAACAATAAAATTATTTGTGTTACCATCATTGATGACAATCTTAGTCTCTTTCAGTATATCACTGAAACGATAGTTTCCAATCTGAGAAAGAGGAATAGTTTCTTCATTACTATTATTTCCATCAAGAATAATTCTACCGCCAGCATTTACTACAAACCCAGCGGGGAAGTTCCACTCTCCACCTTCTTGTAGTATTCTAGAATGTCCGTCATCTCCTTCACTTGCGATATTAAATGTTTCATAGTCTAGGGCGCCAGCAATATCTTCTTCTAACATAAAGAATGTGTCTGCTTGGTCAAGAGGTAGTGTTCCATCTAACTGAAGAACATCTTCAGTGAAAGTTGAACCTTCTAAAATTATACCATCACCCCCCAGCTCATTTCCAAATGGATACTCTGCTAGATATGTTAATAAGTTTCTTGTAAATTTAGGAGAAGGTCTTGCAGTAATCTTTGTTACAAGTTCTTTAACGAGAACTCTGTCACCTTTACCTGAAGGTGCATATGACTTCTCTGTCATTATATGACTACCACCAGTACCAGTGCCATGAGTTATATCTGAACTATGTGTTACGGTATTATTTTCCCATAACAATCCATCACCTTTTATTTGGAAGCCATCTTCCAAGTCCATACCTAGACTATCTTCAAAGAGTATGTTTGAACCTACATCAGTTGAAGCTGCACTTGCATCAAGTACAAGATTGTCGCCCGGCAAAGTTCCATCTTCTTGAATAATTTTCTGATCGCGAACACCAATCTCTGCAACAGGATATGCCTGTAGTCTTGTCTGTAAGAGTTGGTCAAAGATAGTCTTGAATGTAGATGCAAGGATTGGCGAGAATGTATCTGTATCACCTGTGTATGCAGCAACACCAGCACCCGCAGTAGCAATTTGAGCAGAGACTAGCGTTGCAAGAGTAACCTTACCAAATGGTTGGAACCCTGCTGGGTGAACTGCTTTCTTTAATTCATTAATATAAGTGGAGAGTGATGCACCAATCTGAACTTCATACGAATAGTCTTGATAATAATAAGAGTCTTGAATACGAACTAAAGATTCACCAAGTCTGTTTTGAGCATTTGCATAAGATGCATCTGTGGTTGATGTTGTTGCAACAGTGGATGTTCCTGTAGCAATATCGGCAGTCACAATTGTAGCAGTAGCACCACTCGAATCTGTGATAGTAAGATTTTGTAAAGAGAAATCTATTGGGCTTTCATTAACAATGTGATCTCCCGCATCTATTGAACCAGTTGCAGTAGAGTCAAGAGTAATTTGACCGGCACCAGTTTCATCGTCCAGTAAGAATCCATTTCTTGCATCTGTACCAGTTGCATCAGTAGAGTCTAGGACAAGAGTATTACCAAAATCTTCGTTTGCAAGTTTAGAGTTAGCATCTGTACCAGAACTATCTATTCCGTTAAGAAGAACATATTGATCGCTGTTAGCATTTGTAGTTGAGTTTTCTCTACGAATACTCACATGCAATAACTTACTACCAGCTTCCTGTAATGCGACAAGTTTGCTTTGATTTAAATCAAACGCTTCGTCTAATAAGAAACCACCAAAACCTTCACTCTCAAGTTGAATCCTGTCAGTTGCATTTCCTGTTGTACCAGCTTCTTGCACGAAGAAGTGGTCGATTCTATCAGCACCATCTAGTACTATACTAGAACCTTCGTCAAGAACAGTCGTATCATATGTTGAAGTTCTTATACCCGCTCCCATACCAGCGTGGTTAGTGCAATAATAGTATAGTCTGGGTGCGTTAGCTGCAACAACAATTTGAATATAGGCGCCGGCAGTACCAATATCTATTGATGCAATAGAGGTTGTTACACCAGTAGTATAGGCTGAACCCCCATTGTGAGTTCCACCTGAAGTTTCAGAGAACCTTAATATGTGTTGACCTGATGTAAGAACCTTGTATAGTGTAGGGTCTGATAAATCAAAGTAATAAGTGTTGCCTTCATATAAAACTAATTCTGGTTGTGATGCACCATTAATAAAAAACACATTTTTTTCTTGTACTGTGTCATAGTAAACCTGAACTTTATATACTAGTGATTTAGGAGATGGAGTAAATACTCCAGAACCATTTAAAAGAATACTTCCTGTATCATTAAATTCTTGTTCGTCTTCAAGAAGAATACCTTCGGGAAGAAGCAACTCTGTAGCTTGTTCAAGTTGAATACCTTCTTGGAATGTTGAT
>Ga0075444_10001681_pt1 | contig 13588 bp, 13 predicted proteins | sample CoawatmetaG01DNA_FD_76836 | JGI IMG/M metagenome (GOLD analysis project Ga0075444, IMG submission 76836) | Marine microbial communities from the West Antarctic Peninsula - Coastal water metaG017-DNA | ecosystem: Environmental > Aquatic > Marine > Coastal | place: Atlantic Ocean: West Antarctic... | reverse complement strand
CTTTTAGATGGGGTAACTTCTACAACAGCCGAGTTAAACATTTTAGATGGGGTAACTTCTACTGCGGCTGAGTTAAACGCATTAGACGGAATTACCGCAGTAGTCGGTGAGCTCAATGCTCTTGATATAGGCTCAACAGCAGTAGGAACAGCGGTAGCATCAAAAGCTGTTATTCTAGACTCCAATAAAGATTACACTGGAATAAGAAACCTTACTATAACTGGTGAACTTGATGCAGCTACTTTAGACATATCTGGTGCGATAGATGTAGCTGGCACTACAAACCTTGATATCGTTGACATAGATGGTGCAGTAGATATGGCATCTACTCTACAAGTTGATGGTGCAATTACATCAAGTGCTGGAGCAACAATAACTACTGCTGATAACACTGCACAATTAACTTTGAAATCTACGGATGCTGATGGTTCTACTGGTCCATTATTAGATTTAGTTAGAGATTCTGCTAATCCTGCTGATGGAGATTCCGTTGGTTCAATCAAGTTTACTGCCGATAACGATGCTGGTGAAGCAACCATTTACTCAAATATTAACAATACATTAAGAGATGCTTCAAATGGTGCAGAAGATGGGCAGTTCCAACTTAGTGTCATGACAAATGGTTCATCAGTAGACTATTTACGTATAGGCAGAGCAGCAGCAAATGGTCAATCTGAAGTTATTATAAATGAAGGTAGTGCAGACATAGACTTCCGTGTTGAGTCAAATGGTCAAGCAAATATGCTTGTTGTAAATGGTGGTACAGACAGTGTTCAAATTAATACAAATGCTGACCTTATAACTGGTAGTGCTGTATTAAGTGTAAATGGTCAGGTGGAAATAGAAACACCATCTGGCTCTCAATGCTTTGATATGAAAAGAGGAAATGCTGGTCTGTTGCAAAACTTTAGAAAAGCAAGTGGCTCAAGTGTAGGTAATATTACAATAACTGATTCAGGTACATCCTTCAATGAATCATCAGACTATAGATTAAAAGAAAATGTAGTTACTGATTGGGATGCAACCACTAGATTAAAACAATTAAAGCCATCTCGTTTTAACTTTATTATAGATGCAGATACTACAGTTGATGGCTTTTTAGCACATGAAGTACAAGCAATCGTTCCAGAAGCTGTTACTGGAGCAAAAGATGCAGTAGAAGTTTGGAATTCTAGTGAAAAATTACCTGATGGTGTTTCTGCTGGTGATAACAAACTTGATTCTGATGGAAATACTATTCCAGATATGCAAAGCATAGACAAAGGCAAACTTGTACCTTTACTCACAAAAGCATTGCAAGAACAACAAGCTACAATAGAAGCATTGACAGCTAGAATAGTAACCTTAGAAGGATAATAAAATTGTTTAGTTCACTTGCATTTTCTGAAAGGACTTTTTCTGATCAAACAATATTATTAGCAGGTGTTGCAGAGTTAAGCGCTATAGCAGCAACAGCCAATGTAGCATCAGGTGTGATGTCAGGTGTTTCTTCAGTGGATGCTAACTTTACACAAACAGGAGTGGCGTTGTATGTTTCAGCTGGAGCTAATGCAGATTTAAGTTTTGATTACACAAAAACTTCAGAAGGAACAAGATTAAAAGGATCAACACTTAATAGTGAAATTCTTGTTATTGAATCTGCATTTACAGAAACGTCAAATAGTATTATGATACGTTCAGGGATTTCTTTGCAAGATTTAAATTTTACAAAGGCTACTCTTGGAGAAATAAAATATGCAATAATAGAAGCTTCGACCACATCAATTTATACAGAAATAACTATTAATGACAACGAAAATTATACAGAAATAACTCCGTCTGGTACGGAAACATGGACAGAAATACAGTGAGGTAAACATGGCAAGTACATATACTTTAAATAGTGGAATAGAAAAAATTGGAGCTGGCGAACAAGCTGGAACTTGGGGCAATACTACAAATAATAATTTAGATATTTTAGATAGAGCAATAAATGGTGTAGTCACAATTACTTTAACTGGAACAACTACTACTTTAACTACAAGTGATGGCACATTATCAGAGGGTGGACATAAAGTTCTTGTTTTAGCAGGCTCTCCATCTGGAACAAATACAATTTCAATATCTCCTAATGATCAAGATAAAATGTATTTTGTTCAAAATGGCACAAATCAAAGCGTTATATTATCTCAAGGTTCTGGAGCTAATGTTACTGTAGTAGCTGGCGCTAAAAGTATGGTTTATGCAGATGGAGCAGGATCGGCTGCTGCAGTTATTGATTTAACATCTGGATTAAATTTAGCATCTTTAACAGTTTCTGGCACAGCTGTTACTACCACAGGTGCAGAATTAAACCTTATGGATGGCGGTGCAACTGTTGGAACAACTGCCGTTGCCGCAGGAGATGGTATTGTTACTAATGACGGTGGTACAATGAGGCAAACTACAGCAGCCACTTTCTCAACATATTTTAATCAAAATTTAGTTGAAGCAAAAACTGCATTAAATGTATCAGGCTTAGTAACTGTTACTCCCAGTGCAATTACATCAGTCTATCAACCTCTTGTGGTTGCAAGTGGTAGTCAAACAGTGAGAGTTGCTATAACTAATTTAGTTGCTGGTCAGTATGTCGTTATTGATAAAACAACTAGTGCAAATAGCATGACAATAGATTGGACAAATAATAGTGCAGTAACTTCTTCTGGAATATCTTTAGGAGCCAGTGCTGAATTAGGGGTTGGAATATTCAATGGAGCTGGATTTTCTTTTTCAGAAACAGTTAAGTTTTAGGTGTTAAATGAGCATACCATTAGTATCAAATGTAGGATTTACTGAAGTTAATTCAGATGGTAATCTTAATAATAAAGCAGGTACAACTACAAGTAAGTTACCTATACAATTATTTAAATTAACAGGAAATATATCTGGAAATTTAACTATGTCAAATGATAACGCTCATCAAAAAATAATTATAGATACAAACGGCAACACTATACTGGATCCTAATGGTTCACCAATTACAAATAATAATCCTAATACAACAGTTGAGTTAAAAGGAAGTGGTAACGTACAATCAACACTAAAAACCTTTACAAGTTCTGTTGCCAGCGCAAGTAATACTGGTACAACAACAATATCAACAGCAGACAATTCAACAATGGCTATAACCACTGGAGACCATACTTTTATTGGTACTTTTATAGATGATAATAGGAATGCTCATGGCGGCATTGCATTTGGTGATGGGAATACAACTGTACTATGGCCTGTTGAAAGTTTTAGACAAGTAGGTTTATTAGTTAATGAAACGTATTATAACACAGCAACTACCACAAATTTAGGTGGAGTTGCCATGACTAATGCAAATCGTGCTGATTTTGGGATGACTTTTACACATGCTTTTTCAGAAGATGGAACTCCTATTAGTGGTGCTTTAACTGGCCCCGGTGGACCTAGTTCTTTAGAAGGAAGAGCATCTCCAGATCCAAGTGTAAACCAATTATATACATATAATGGCGTTGCATATAGATATATGAAATGGAATAGCGTTATATCTGGTGTAAATAATGGTAATGGTGGAACCTTTAATTTTGAAATGTTTATTAATGCTGCCAATGGTCAAGCTGTAATGGCTATGACTCAAGGTCGTGGAGCATTTAATCAAATAAAAAATGTAGATTGTAAAGGTGTTACAGCAGGTAGACGTTTTACATTTACAAATAATTTAGCTATACCATGCGTTTTATCTGGTGGCGAGCCATATAGTAACGTTACTGTTAATGCAGGAGCCACTGCTGTCTCTAATAGAGATTCAACAGATGGATCATTTAATATAACAGGAACTATTTCTGGAAATGATGGAAGTAACCAACCATTTGCTATTTTACCAGTTAATAACGGAAGTGGAGATATATCAGTAACCAGCCATACGGGAACAAGATCGGTGAGTGCTTTCTAATGCCATTAACTAAATTAAGTTTTAAAGCAGGAATATCGTCAGACATAACTCCATATAGTAATGAAGGTGGATTTGTAGATGGAGATAAAATTAGATTTAGATTAGGCACTCCTGAAAAAATGGGTGGCTGGTCTAAGTATAGCCCTAATGATTACGAAGGATCAGCAAGAAGATTACATAACTGGATTGCATTAGATGGTTCAGATTTTTTAGGGCTAGGAACTGAGTTAAAGTATTACATAGAAGAAGGTCAAACGTTTAATGACATCACTCCAATAAGAGCAACTACAAGTGCAGGTGATATAACTTTTTCTGCAACTAATGGCTCTACAACTATAACTGTAATAGATCCTGCACATGGTGCGAATGAAAATGATTTTGTTACTTTTTCTGGTGCAGATAGTTTAGGTGGCGCTATTACAGCGGCAATATTAAATATAGAATATAAAATATTAGCATTAATAAGTTCAAATTCTTATACAGTAATTGCATCGGTAGCTGCTAATAGCGATGATGATGGGGCTGGTGGAAGTAGTGTTATAGGAAATTATCAAATAAACACTGGCCTTAATACAACAGTTGGTGGAACTGGCTGGGGAGCTGGTCAATGGAGTGGTACAACAAGTAATGCTTTATCTACGCAACTTAATGAAGCTTTAGATAATAGCGAAACTGCTATCGATGTAGATGACGAAACTGGCATGACTGCTGCTGGTGATGTTATTTTAATTGATCAAGAATTAATGCTTGTTGCTAACACAGGTGATGACAATACTATGACTGTAACTCGTGGTCATAGCGGCACGACTGCTGTAACTCATGCAGACAATACATTAGTTTTTTTAGTAAAAGGTAACGTTTTATCAACAGATGACTTTGTATCATTTGGAAGTGCTGCTTCAATTACTGTTCCGGGAGCGCAAATAAGACTTTGGTCTCATGATAACTTTGGTGAAGATTTAATTATTAATCCTAGAGATGGTGGTCTGTTTTATTGGGATAGAAGTACAGGTTTGACAGCTAGAGCTGTTGAATTAAGTGCAACATCTTTGTTGAGTGGTGAAACAAGCGTCCCTCAAATATGTAAACAAATTATAGTTTCTGATTCAGATAGACATGTAATAGCATTTGGAGCTGATGCTTTAGGGGCAACCCTTACAACAACACAAGGTAATGGCATTCAAGATCCATTGTTAATAAGATTTTCTTCTCAAGAAAATCCTGTAGATTGGTTTCCAACTACAACAAATACTGCTGGTGAAATTAGACTAGGTGGTGGGTCTGAGTTTATGCAAGCAGTAGAAACAAAGGAACAAATATTAGTTTTTACAAATAAAAGTTTACACGCAATGAAGTTTATTGGTCCTCCATTTACATTTGGTATAAAAGAACTTGCTAAAAATATAACTATTATGAGCCCTGCTTCAGCTATAGCTGTTGACGATAGCGTATATTGGATGGGAGTTGATACATTCTATGTTTATTCAGGACAGACTCAACAAATACCTTGTGCTGTAAAAGACAAAGTATTTTTAAATTTTAATTTTGAAGAAAAATCAAAGGTGCATGTTGGAGTTAATTCTGAATTTACTGAAATAATTTGGTTTTATCCTAGCGTTAATAATAATAATACTGAAATTGATTCTTATGTAACATATAATTATGGAGAAAACGTTTGGTATTTTGGAAGCCTTGAAAGACAAGCTTGGTTAGATAGAGGTATTAGAACATTACCTGTTGCAACAGGAGGTCAGTATTTATACAACCATGAAGTTGGATATGATGATGATGGCTCTCCAATGACAGCATTTGTAGAATCAGCACCTATGGCATTAGGAGAAACTGGAAGATTTGCTTTTGTAAGCAGCATTATACCTGACATTAATTTTAACGGGTCTACATCCACTAACCCTAGTGTAAATTTTATTGTAAAAGCTAGAACTCATTCTGGTTCAGGATTTACTCAAGATGATACAGAAGTAGCACAAAGAACAGCCACAAGTCCTGTAGAAGCTTACACTGAAAAATTAGACTTAAGAGTTAGAGGAAGAACATTTGCTTTAAAGGTTGAAGCAACAACAATAGGTACAAAGTTTAAATTAGGCAATCCTCAAGTTAACGTAGTTCAAGATGGAAGAAGATAATGTTAATTACTAGTATACCGCAATATGTTCAAGGTTTAACTAATGCTAAATTAGATTTGACAACAGCAAATGCTACTGTTTTATACACTGCTCCAAGCTCTTCAGATTTTAATGCCTCTGTTGTTAATTCAATATTAGTTGCAGAAGATTCTGGCAATGCTGATACAATAACAATGATTATTACTAATGGTAGCACTGTATTTACTTTGTTTCATGTAAAAGCGGTTGGGGCTAGTACAACAATAGAACTGTTAACAGAAGATTTAATATTACAAAGTGGAGAAATATTAACAGTAACAGCAGCAACAGCCGATAGATTGCATGTTGTAGCAAGTATACAAGAGTTTGCTTTACATAGAACGCCACAAAGTTCTTTGTAATGACAGCTTTTATGCTGATGTGTTATTTTGGGGTGCAAATAGAAGGTGGAATATATTTTAAAGATGTTAACGATTGTATTAGTTATAAAAAAAAATTACACAATCAGATAATTACTAGAAATAATAAAGATGAGGTCTATCAATGCATGTGCAAGTTAGTTCCAACAATAGACCCCAAAACAGTAAAGGTGTATTAATATGTTTGCAGCGTTAATAGGTCCAATAGCAAACTTAGCTAGTTCATGGATGGAATCAAAAGTAGAAAAAGTAAAGGCAGATGGTCAGGCTAAAGTAGCTCAAGCAAGATCAAAAGCAGCAGTTGCTGATAAAGTAGCGTCAGGTGAAATAGCGTGGGAAAAATCCATGGCAGAATCTACAGATTCAAGCTGGAAGGATGAATTTGCTTTAATTGTCCTGTTGGCTCCAGCGATTTTAGTTTTCATTCCTAGTATGACAGAGTATGTTAGATCAGGATTTGAAGTATTAAATACTTTGCCAGAGTGGTATCAGTATTTATTATTTATAGCAGTTAGTAGTTCGTTTGGTATTAAAGGCGTAGGGCAAGCAATGAAAATGATAAAGAGGAAATAATGAAAAAGAAAAACAAATCAACAGTTAAAAAAGTTATTAAAGGTCTTAACAAAGCATCTAAGTTACATGCGGGTCAGGCTAAAGCATTAACTAAAATAATAAAGAAAAGATAATGGTGCATTTTTGGTTAAAGATTTTTGTATTTTTTAACGCAATAGGGAATTATTTTTATAAAAAACATGTTAAGTCTTTAAGACAAAAGCAAGGGAGATAAAGTTGGATATAAGTAAATTAAGAGAAGAGATAGAATCTGACGAAGGAAACGTAGAAGAAATTTATTTAGATCATTTAAAATTAGAAACTTTTGGAATTGGGCATTTGGTAAAAAAGAATGACCCTGAATACGGTATGCCAGTAGGAACTCCAGTAAGTAGGAAAAGAATTAACTCTTGTTTTAATGATGATATCCAAGGAACTGTAGAAGACTGTGAAAAATTATATGAAGATTTTTATAGCTTACCTGAAGAAGCAAAGATGATCTTATGTAATATGATGTATAATTTAGGCTACACAAGACTGTCAAAATTTAGTAAGCTAAAAGCAGCTGTGAATAAAAGTGATTGGGAAAAGGCATCTATAGAGATGACAGATTCAAAATGGTATAAACAAGTACCAAATAGAGCAGAAAGATTAGTTCAAAGAATGAAAGAAATAGGAGTTTAATATGTTAGGAACAATATTTAGTTTAGCAGCCCCAATTATGTTTCCGGGAATGCCTCCTGCATTTGCAAGTGCTATAGGTGGTGGTCTAGGTTCTTTATTAGAAGGGGGCAGTACTGAAGATGCTCTTAGAGGCGCAGCAATGGGCGGCCTTGGTGGTTATCTTGGTGGCCAAATGGGTGGTGGCTCGAGTGCTCTAGGATCTAATCCAGCAAATCCGGGATTAACGGCTGATGTTACATCACAATTATCACCATTTGGTCCCGGTATGGACTCTGCTTTACACACGGGAGTAGCTCCTTCTCTTATGTCTCAACTAACAAGACCAGAAGCAATAGGAGCAGGTTTAGGCAGCCTTGCATCTAGTAGTATGATGAAACCTCCTGCTATTGAAGAAAAACCAGAAGAAGAAGTTATAAGAGGTATGCCTATTAAAAACACATCTGTATTTGGTGATTACGGCTATGATTCAGGTAGCAATAGAGAATTAGATTATAATATAGCTAAAAACTATGCAGAAGGTGGAGATCTACAAGATCCTATGGCTATGGAAATGGGATTAGGTTCTATGCAAAGTGAAGGCATGGGTGAAAGTAGCATGAATGATAAGCAACTTATCAGTGGTGCTATAGATGTTATACAAGGTGAAGTGCAAGATCCAGATCAACAAAAAGTTATATTAGGTCAATTTGTAGCTCAGTTTGGGCAACAGGCATTACAAGATTTAGTTGGCAAAGTTCAATCAGGTGAAATTGGTGGAGAGCCAAAAGAAGGTGATGGTATGGTAACAGGCGCAGGCGATGGTATGGCTGATATGGTTCCTGCTTCATTGGGTAAAGATCAAGATGTCCTTTTAAGTGATGGAGAATTTGTTGTTCCTGCTGATGTTGTAAGTGGTATAGGAAATGGATCTTCAGATTCAGGCTCTGACAAACTTTATGAAATGATGGATAGAGTTAGAGAAATGAGAACAGGTGGCACAACACAACCTCCTGCAGTACCATCTCAAATGATGTTGCCTGCATGATATTTACATCCGTTCCTAAAGAAGGTTTAAATATGTTTTGGGAAGATGTGTCGGAAATGCTTGCAAAAGCAGTAAATACAAGCAGTGGTAAATTTCATATTGATGATATTTATCGAGATTTAGAAGAAGGCACTTATAATTTATGGTTAGCTATAGATGATACAAAAGAGACAGGAAAAGTAGTGGCAGGCATTACAACTAGAGTAGTTATTTATCCTAATAAAAAATCATTAGCTATGGATTGGGTAGGTGGTGGAAGAATGTCAGAATGGTTGCCTTTGGCTATGAAAGATTTAACATCATACGCTAAAGATTGTGGCTGTTCTTATTTAGAAGCTTATGGAAGAAAAGCATGGATAAGAGTGTTAGGAAAATATAATTGGAAACCAGATTACATTGCTTATAAAATGGAGATAGAAAATGGGTAAAGGCGCACCAAAACCTCAACAACAAACAGAACAGAATATAAATCAAAGTGCTTTGCCTGCTTATGCAAAACCTTTTTTTATGGACTTGATGACAAGATCAGAAGCAGAATCTAAAAGAGAATACACCCCTTATGAGGGTCAAAGATTAGCTAATGAAAATTCTGATATAACAGCATCTAGAGAAAAGGCTAGACAAACAGCGCAAGCTGGTATGCCCGGATATGATGCGGCTAATGCAGGGTTAGCATCGGCTATGGCCAGAACTAAACAAGGAATGAATTTTAGCCCTGAAATGTTTGACTCAGCTCAAGCTCAAAAATATATGTCTCCATATGTACAAAATGTATTAGATGTTCAAAAAAGCCAAGCTCTATTAGATTTTGATAGAGCTCAAGGTGATCGTAACTTTGCAGCTCAACAAGCTGGAGCTTTTGGTGGGTCTAGACAAGGAGTTCAACAGGCTTTAGCTGGTCAAGGTCTTCAAAGAGATATGCAAAGAATACAAGCCGAAGGACAACAGAAAGCTTTTGAACAAGCTCAACAACAATTTGGCGCTGATAGAGACGCTAGATTTTCTGCAGAAAAGATGGGTCTTGGAGCAGCAGATGCTATGACTCAACAAAGTCAAATGTTAGCTCAGTTAGGTGAAAAAGCTAGAGCAGGAGATATAGAGTCTGCCCAGCTACTAGAAAAAATAGGAAAAGACAGGCAAGCAAGAGAGCAAGCAGGACTTGATATAGGGTATGAAGATTTTATAAGACAAAGAGATATGCCTAAAGAAAACTTAACATTTCAGTCTTCTATACTTCGTGGCGTTCCAGTTGCTCCAAGCACAGAGTCTAGTAAATTTCAAAATTACAATCCAGTTAAAGACTTGTTAGGCACAGGAATAGCTGGTCTTGGTTTATATAAAGGGATAACAGGCTAATGATGAATGTATTGCAGGTTCAAGACGACCTTAAAAACTTTTCTCAAGATCAATTAATAAGTGAAATGCAGCAGCCAAGTGGTAATGCCCCACAGTTTCTTGTACTTTCAGAACTTAATAGAAGAAAAAGAGTTAAAGGTGATTTTGAAGCAAGGCAAGCAAGTACACAACAAACTGTCGCTCAAGATGCAGTGGCTTCAGCTGGTGTTCCACAACAAGGAATGATGGGCATGTCCGAAGCTATGGCCCCTCAAAGCGCAGTATCAGATAGTGCTGGAGCAAGTGCCCCCATGAAGATGGCGTCTGGTGGCCTTGCACAGTTTGGTAATGAGATAAGAGCAGGTATGGGTCAAGAGATAGATCCTTATTTAGATGGTGTGCAACAAGAGGCAGAGTCAAAATTTAAAATTGATTTAAATCAAAATCAATCAGGAAACACAATGCAATTGCCCGGACTTACGGATAGAGGTGGAATGAGACATCGAGTAAGACCCGCTATTGCGTATCCGTATCAAACACATAGGGGTGGGAAAGGTTTACCTAGACCTGCGGTTATGCCTAGTGATGATAGCACTGTATTTGAAGGCGTAAGAGCCGTACCTTATGGTAATCAGGCAAAATTCACGGGTGAAAATCTTTCGAAGAGCTTTGCAGAAGGCGGAGTTATTAGAGCAGCCGATGGGTTACCTGAAGAAACAAGCTATGGAGATGATTTTTTAGAATACATTAAAGGTATTCCATCTGCTATGTACGATACAGGTGATGCGGCACTTGAGTTTTTAAGCCCAAAAATTAAAGGAGATTTATCTGAAAAACCAACAGATACTGGTTTTGAGAGCATGATGAAGGGATCTGGAAGAAATCTTAATATGCTATATGAGGCACCATATGACATTGCAAAATTTGGTACAGATTTAATAGCTCCAGCAATAAGCGGTGTGTCTGATTTTTTTACAGAGCCCGGTAACAAAAAAGAAGTAGAGGCTCAAGAAAATAAAGATGTTGCAGAAGAAAATAAGGCATTTATTGGTGATGGAAATAAAGAAGTAGAGACTAAGCCAAAGTTGGAATCAACTTCTACAGAAGAAAAACCTTTGACTATTGAGCAAGAGTTACTAAAGAGGCAAGCTGATTTAGAAAAAAATAAAGACTCTGATAAATGGATGGCACTTGCGCAAGCTGGACTGGCAATAATGAGTTCTGATAACCCTAATTTAGCAGGAGCTATTGGTGAAGGTGGAACCGCAGGTCTAACTGCATTTGGTGATTCCAATAAGCGTTACCAAGAAGGATTAACAGACATACTTAATGCAAGATCTAAGATGGAGACAGCTCGATTAAGCGCAGTAAGTAAAGGCCGGTTAACAAGATCAAGTGCTATACAGGCAATAAACACATATAACACATCTATTTCTTCTAAAGAAAAACAAATTGCAGACTTGATAGAAAAAGCAAGTGTGTATGGTGAAGATGTGCCTGCAAATGTTACAAAACAAATTGACGATTTAAAAGCTTCTATTGCTGACTTAACTTATCAACAGAGTCAATTGTTTGGTGCTGGACAAATAAGACCAAGACCAAAAGTTAATGTGGGAAAGTTACCATCTAAACAAAAGGCTTCTTAAATGGGAATGTATTCAAATATAAGTCCTACATCAGGAAAATTATATGACTTTGAAATTGAAGGAGACACTCCTACAAGTGAAGAAGCGGATAAGATTGCTGATTATTTATTCAACGATGGATTGCTTACAACAACAGAAGAGCAGGTATCTTTAAGTGAAGATGATGACGCAGGATTTTCAGAAGGAATAGGCAGAGGCGTTGATCTAATACAACAAAGTTATGGATCATCATTAGAGGGAGCAGGAAAGGTTCTTGGTTTACAGGGCCTTCAAGATTATGGCGCTAGTGTTGCAGAAAACAATAGAAAAGAATTAGAAGAATCAGCAGGAAGTGCAAGAAACGCAGGCAGTATAAATGATGTTGGTAGCTTTATTGACTATATGCAAGTTAATTTAGGCCAACAATTACCAAACTTAGCCCCAAGTTTAGCAGGTGGATATTTAGGCGGAAAGGCAGGAGCTGCCGCTGGTTCTATAGTACCGGGAATAGGCACAGCTATTGGAGGAGTAGTCGGAGCTGTAACTGGTGCAGTAGCAGCAAACATACCTTTTTTCTATGGTCAAAATCGTGAAGCTCAAAAAGAAGAAATAGCTAAAGGAAATAAAATAGAAATTAATGAAGGCGCAGCTTTATTAGCCGCCCTTCCTCAGTCATTGTTTGATGCAGTTGCAGATAGATTTTTAATAAGAGGCTTCTTAGCACCGTTAGCTAAAGGTGGTGGTATTTTTACAAGAGCTGGAAAGGGAGCGGCAGCTGGTGTTGTAACAGAAGTGCCCACTGAAATTGGTCAGCAAGTATTAGAAAGATTACAAGCTGGAAAGCCTTTAGGAGATCAAGAAGCTTTAGATGAATACATGGAGGTAGGTATTGCTGCTGGTCTATTAGGTGGAACTGTAAAAAGTACTGGTGAAATTATAGGTGGCAAAAGAGGAGCTAACAAATACTCAGAATTGGCTCAAGATATTACACTTCAACAAGAGCAGGCTATTCAAAGACAAAAAAATTACGAAAAATTTAAAAACTCCTTTAAACCAAAAAGCTTGTCGCCTCCTGCTGATCAAAGTGGAGAAGATGCAAATCAACAGCCTGTTGAAACTGAAGGCTATTCTAATAAAATAAAAAATATAATATCTCAAAAAGAGGCAGATACATCTAGCTTACTTGCAGCTGCAGCAGAGACTCGCCAACCATTCAAATCAATACCTTTGGCTAACTTGCCTAAAGAAGAAGCAATGAGAATTGCATTACAAAAAGAAAGGTTAGGTTTAGATCCAAGTTCAGATGTTACATTAACAGAGTTAGACAGCATAATAGGTCCAGAAGCTGCTACAAGAGAAAGAGAAATACAAAAACCTGTATTAACAACTCAAAATAGAAAGATTGATGCATCTGATCAAACAATAGAGCAAATGAATATTGATGCCTCTATTATTATAGAAGACATTCTTGCCACAGGTCCTGTAACTGCAAATTCTCTTTTAAAGGCATTTAATGACAGTTTTAAAGGAACTGATATTAAACCAAATTTAAATGATATGGATTCGTATCTTCAAGAGATGGAATCAGCAGGTATTCTTACAAAAAATAAAGAAGGTAAATACCTAAGAACTGATGAGGCTTTGGCAATTAAAACAAAAGCTGATGCAATAGAAGCAAGGGCTGCTGAGTTAATTGGATTGGCAAAAGAAGGGCAAAATATTGAAGCCATAGAAAAAGAACTTTCAGATCTTCAAGAAAGTGCTATTGAGCTAGAAAGAGCTTCAAATAAACTTTCTAACCCTGATAAAAAAATTATTAAAGCTGATAAAATAATACCAGATTACACTGCTAAAAGAACATCTGACCAAGCTGCAAAAGCAGAATATGG
>Ga0075444_10001671_pt1 | contig 13636 bp, 13 predicted proteins | sample CoawatmetaG01DNA_FD_76836 | JGI IMG/M metagenome (GOLD analysis project Ga0075444, IMG submission 76836) | Marine microbial communities from the West Antarctic Peninsula - Coastal water metaG017-DNA | ecosystem: Environmental > Aquatic > Marine > Coastal | place: Atlantic Ocean: West Antarctic... | reverse complement strand
TTGATGTTATAGTATTTCATTGCTTCTAAACTAGAGTTGTTATTGTATCCTAGTTCTTCTGCTTCTTTGCAAAAGATTTCTAACTTGGGCAATAACTCTGGTGTGATTATCTCTACATTCATTATATACGTATTTATCAATGATAAATATACATATGATGAAACCTTTTTTAGTTTGGCAAGATGGAACAAGTCTTACAAAAGATGAGTTTGACTTACGGGCTAACGTATATGCTGAACAGTTAAGGGATGCTGGGTATGATAATACTTGTCGTGTTGGCGTATATAGTGATATATCTAATATCTTTAAGATATTTGGCGCGATACAAGTGTGTAGTCCAGTTATAATTAACCAGTCTATGCCAGAAAAAGAACAAGAGTATTATGATGTCGATATATGGCAAAACGATCTTCCAGTGCCAAGATACAATCAATGTCAACCAGACGAGGTAGTTGGACTCTGTTCAAGCGGCAGCACTAACGCTCCTCAGATTGTGTCGTTCACTGAACACCAATACAACGTTTCTGGATTAGATAATAATATTCAGATACATGGCAAGATTACAGACATCGACTCTACCTTTAATTGCCTGCCTCTTTGGGTTGGGATAGGATTTCAAACATTCTGTTTGTGTTATAAAACGGGTGCAACATATCATATATTAGATAACCCACCTGAAACATGGCCAAGCGTGTTGCCTACTTTTCTTATTGTCGCTCCGAGTACTTTACTGTCGTTGATGAAGACCACCGTACCCTATGATATTATGTCGGTAAGACATATAAGAACTGTGGGCGCTCCCTTACACAAAGATCTTAAACTACGGACACAACAGTTCTTTAATTGTATTACAACAGATTCATATGGATTAAACGAAATAGGCACAGTGAGTATTATGCACTATCCCCAAAAATATGGAAGCGTAGGGTTTGTGTTAGATGATGTGACAGTAGAGATTGCTGATGATGGCGAACTTATAGCAAATGGATTCGAAACTGGCGACCTAGGATATATAGACAGTGATGGATTTTTGTTCATAACTGGACGAAAGAAAGATATTATTATCTTATCAGGTGCAAAAATAATGCCATACGAAGTTGAACTTGCATTATTGGACGCGGGCGCGTCTGATTGCGTGGTGTATGGATATGACCATGTGTACGCATTAGTCGTGGGCAACATAGATACAGAAAAGTTACATAATAGTTTATCACGATACAAGCATCCTACTATACAATACGTAGACGAGATATCACGTAAAGGACAGGGTAAAATTAACAGAAAAGATTTACTAGCGGCTCATATACCCGAGTCTACTTAATACCTGCAATAGTATATCTATCAAAGATATTAAGTTTTAACGTCTGACTGTATTTTGTTTCACTGAGAGGATACTTGTTCTTGAAAGTCTCTAGTGAATCACAGTTATTAATATGGTCGTCAATCACCAAATTGTTACTTTGCATAACCAATTGAGTGCCAGGTTTAATATCATTGAACCAGTCTAGAGTCATATGCTCACAACTAAGATTAATAATAGTATCAAACTGGTGATGCCTATCAAAACTATCAATGTCAGCAGTGTGATGCCCTAAGTAATTTTTATACAAGTAATTGAACCTATCACTTATTGCTTTACATCTCATATCCATATCTATTTCTGTAAAATCTATATTAGGATATTTCTCAATCAATACGTGAGTGAGAAAACCAAGCCATGATCCAATATACAATACTTTCTTTGCATCTCCACTGACTACATCAAAGGCAAGACTTGCTTCCTTTTTGCTTTGAATCTGATTCGTATGAAACGCATCCCTTATCTCATCGAGAGATAGATTCTTTGAAATCTCTTCATCGTAAAGCATATCTAAAAACTTTGGGATATATTCTTCTATGTAACTCATCTGTAATCTTCTGTGTTATAGTTAAATGTTATTATACACGATTCCAAATAAGATGTCAAGTCAACTGTTCTTCTGAATGTCAACATTAGTAATTTCAGATAAATATATCGAACAGAAAAGTTGTTAAATTTCTGATAGTCATAGGTGCAAGATATGGTTAAGAGAGAATCAAATTACAATACTAATGGTGGCGGTCGCTATCACTTTGATCATTTCCATGTTCTACACCTAATTCAAATTAGGAGAGTAGAATGGAATTAGTACACAAACATATTATATTACGCATAGAGGCGAACAAGCCGCCAACAGAATCAGAATTGAAGCCATGGGTAACGAACTTAGTAGATAAAATTGGCATGCAAATATTAGCAGGACCAATTAGTGCTGATGTCACCACCATGCCGGGAAACTGTGGACCAACGTGTGTCTGTATTATCGAAACATCACACATTGCATGTCACGTATGGAATGAATCAAGTCCAGCATTGATACAACTAGACGTATATACTTGTGGTCCTTTTGACCCGAATGCAGTGATAGAACATATACAAGTATGGGAACCAACTAAAGTCGATTACAAATACTTAGATAGAGAATCGGGTCTGACTGAGATAGAAATATAAGCATCTTCTTTCTTTGCGTATTACGGCAAATTACGAGTATTTATTTATGATAAATAATGTTAGTAGTTAATTGTTTTTAATAAATCAAAGGGAAAGAAAATGAAAATAGGCGTAATAGGTGTAGGCAGACTAGGGAAAGATTGTGCAGAGGTGATGGCAGAGAACGGACACGAAGTGTCTGGTTACGATGTTGCTCCATTTGAATCAGAGTCAATCACTAGAGTAGAAACAATCAAAGAACTTGTACAAGATAAAGATTATATATTTGTATCTGTACCAACTCCGCACGACCCTGCTTATGACGGCAGTACTCCTGCGACACATCTAGAACCTAAAGATTTCAATTATGATATTGCGACCAGCGTAATTGCTGAGGCGAATACTTATATGAATGATAGTCAATCTATTATTCTTATCTCTACTGTAATGCCCGGTACTATCAGGAATCAAATCATCCCTCTCGTAACTAACACTCAGTTTGTTTACAACCCGTACTTGATTGCTATGGGAACAATACGATGGGATATGGTTAACCCAGAGATGATTATGATTGGCACTGAAGACGGTTCAGAAACTGGCATCGCTAAAGACTTAACTGAGTTCTACAATTCGTTCATGGAAAACAATCCAAGAATCGTTGTTGGCACATGGGAAGAGATGGAGACTACAAAGATTTTCTACAATACTTTCATCAGTACTAAAGTAGTACTAACTAATATGATTCTAGACGTTGCATTGAAAGTTGGAAACATTAATGTTGATGTAGTAACTAAAGCATTAGCAGGATGTGACCAACGTATATTAGGTCCAGCATATATGACTGCTGGTATGCCAGATGGTGGCTCTTGTCACCCACGAGATAACATCGCAATGCGGTGGTTAGCAAAAGAATACGGACTAGGCTATGACTTGTTTGATGCTGTTATGTCAGCAAGAGAAGTCCAAGCAAAGAATATGTCAGATATGATTGTGTCACAAGCAAAACTACACAACATGGATGTCGTTATAGTAGGCAAAGCATACAAAGTAGATGTAGAATACATTCACGGTAGTGGTAGTTTACTAGTAGGACACTATATCGAACAAGAGGGAGTAGCACTGAACTACTACGACACGCATACTGGTGACTTATATCAGTCTGAAGTGCCAGCAGTGTATCTTCTTGCACACAATTTCGGTAAGATATCACCACAGAACACGACTAACAGTGTTATCATCCCAGATGGTAGTGTTGTAATTGACCCATGGAGACAGTATGTTAACGATAATTGTACTGTAATCCACTTCGGAAACACAAGAACACTTAAATAGAAATTGAGACACTGTTATGGGCGACTCTGTGTATAGAATATATAGTAGTAAAGAAATAGAAGTACTAGAATCTTATAGTCATCGACTGAATAATAAGATTCATATAACATTTCCAGGGGGCGCCTGTGGTGATATGCTATGGGCTAGTATATTTGTTACTCTTGGGGTGCGCGAAATAGAAGATACATCTGAAGTATGTCCGATTACTCCCGAGGGTAGAACTCTTTTTAATGGGCATATGATAACCGAGGGGTCTTTCTTTGCGTTTAAAACCGGCGAACCATTCCCAGAAAACTACAAATCTAGACATGATATATTATTCTCTGTGTATATCGCTGTGAATGAGGCAAACGAAGGGTGTGCTATAAAAAAAATAGATGACTATAACGTTTTTTGTCATAGTAGATTTCCAGATTATAATTATACTGTGGTAGATACTATATTATCCCATTGTTGTACTGGTATGAGATCAGACACAATTGCGTTGTTTGAGACTGAATTCAATCAGAAGATGATTTTTATTGTGCCAAATGATTCCGATGCAGACTTATATGGACAAATGTGTAATACAAAGACAGATATTAATAGAGAATACGATTATGAATTTAGACCATATATATGGAAAATATTAGATAATATCACCCCCAATGCGTTAGTAATAAATCCTAATCGTTTCATTACTAGTGACAAAGTTTACAGGGATTGTATTGAAGAGATCCTACAGTTCACTGCAACTGCATGTAGTTCTAGAACTATAGATAAGATGGTAGCGTACAGAACAAAATGGTTTAATAAACAACCAAAAGATATAATCTATCAATTAACTGGTAACAAATAAAACATGGACACCTATTCTTACATTCCGCCTCGTAGAAAATTATTTAATAGTGATCTAGTGTATGACGAGACACAAGCATTAGAAGTTAGAGATGAGTTTTATCTATACTACATACGAGCAACAACAGATTTCATGTCACCTGCTTTTAAGCGGAACATTATTTGGTCTACTTTACGTGACGGCAAAAATACGCCAACACCAAGGTCCGAGGAACTTATTGAATCTTGTAGACAGCAATGTACTATACCACAGTTTGTCAAAGATGATATAAATTCTGGTAATGCCAAATTAGTAATAGATTATTCAACAGAAGGATACTGGGATATTGATTGGAAATTTCTTGTAGAGATTCTTGGAGTTAACGAAGATAGAATGATATGGCTAACTTCATTATATAATTTCTCTGATGTAACAAACAAAGAGATAACACATAGAACTGTTCCATCTTATAACTTTATAGAAGAGATTCCGTACACGCTATCAATCGCCGACACTTCTGCTGAGGTTAAATACAATCCCCTATGGGAACGAATAGTACATGGAATGTTGCGAATGGATTATAGAGGCATCAATAAACAACTGAGTCTCATCGCCCAATCACATATAAGAAAATCAAAGGGCATACTTTACAATCGTAGACCACATCCACATAGAATAGCATTGCTTACCAAAATGAAATATCATAATGAATTGGATAATATGATATGGAGTTGGGGCGGGCTATTATGTGATTCTCATGTGGCGATAACTGAAGCAACTGCCAAAGAGGAAATAAAAAATCACGAGTATGCTTCGAGAGATTTACTAGATGAAAAATACAAAGAAACTTATAATACATTACTACGGGCTCCGCAATACTCCGATAATGAAGATCTTAATACCAATAAGATGGATGTTATGAATTTTACACACATACATAATACCTATTATCAAGTACTAACTGAAACATTTTTTCGAGAGCCTGGAGTATTTTTATCTGAAAAATCATACAAGCCATTCATTTCTTGTCAACCATTCGTATTATGTGGCCAAACTGGCACGGTAGATGTATTGCGCCACCAAGGGTATGATGTATACGATAAATGGATTAATCATGATTATGATATCATAGAAGATAACACTGAACGGTTAACTGTTTTCACGAAAGAAATTATAAGACTCAATTCGTTATCACCAGAAGAATGGACAAAGATGTTAAAAGAAATGTTACCAACTATAAAAAGAAACCTACAACATCTTATAGATTCGGGTAATAAAGAAGACGTTATTAGTTTTAACCATGACGATGTTCCTATGCCTCCTTTTGATTTGTAACAAAACTAGTATTGAGATTCTATAGTCTCTATTAGTATTTTTATTCTTGCTTCTTTGCCACCCATATACAGTTGCGTATAGTGATTAAGTAGTTGGACTTTATTATATTCAAGTAACTCTTGCATTTTATCTGAATTAATAATTTCATTCAATTCATGAATGTTCATGTTGAGTAATCTGTCAAAGTTATCTTCTTTCATTCTATATAATCGTTCGGGATAATCTAAAGTATCAAAACTATAATTAAATAGATCTGTATATGGTTTAATTCCAAAGTATTCTTCTAAATGCCTACATATACCCTTATCGCCCAATGGAATAAATGGCGTTTTATTTAATATTGGTTTCCATGTTTTCTCAGTAATAAACAAACTAACATCACTTACTGAACTCTCAGTTACAATATCAAAACACGCATCTCTATATTGTGATGGCAAGACTTGTTGGTTTTTACCAGTGTTTAATTCATCTCTGTCAAAGTCTAAGTATAACTTCTGTCCTTGAAAGTTTTGTGTTGAGAGTCTTTTATCTGGTCCATTTCTATTTAAATATGAAATATATCCTTTAGTATTCCACTCGTTTGCAAATAACATCTCTACTGTCGAAAATCTATGAGGTTTTGTCACTGCATTCATACAAATGTAATGCTTAGACTTAAACTGGTTATTCACTTGAATTGTAACTTCATCCACTACTCGGCTCAAATGTGCATACGATGTGTATATACATTTTTCAAATACTTTTTCCACCCCATTCCATTCGCACCAACTAGAATAACTTTCTTCTATGTTAGCATCACTAGTTGCTAGGATGATTTTATTTGACTTATAATCACGTAATAATAAATGTAATTGTACTAAGTTTAATCCCAGATTAGGTGAGCGTTCGGTTGGTATCTCGCCCTCAAATGGATTCGAAATAACGATGATTGCATCCCTGTCTGTTAATATTGTATTTTTAGTATTTTTTAAATCTTCGAATGCATCTTCTGGAGAATTATCAAGATCGTAAATAAGATATGTTCTATTGTTTGATATTATTCTATGTGGCACCTGACCGTCCTCTTTCTATTAATACCAATGTTTTGTTTCATCTATCATTTTATTCGCTACGTATTCACATCCAGTTGTATTCCAATGTCTGCATGGAAGATGATACTCGCTGTCCTTGCCACTAAGAGTGCCCAAGTCAGATAACATATCTCTTTCATTATATATAAAATTGTCGCTCTCTATTTGACTTTTAATAACACCTAATTCTGGAGATACTAGCATATCATTGATAGAATGAAATGTATACACATTAAAATTATGAACTGTTGCAATAGATTTTACATGCATCAGATTTGTTTCAAAACGCTTCAAACAATTTATTTTCGATACTAATCCTAGAGAATGAACATACGCATTGTACTCTGTTGGGAATTGTTTTTTAGATGGAGGGGTTGTTGGCAAGAAATCAAAACGTAGCATATTTCCCGGACGGTCCAGCCAAGTTGAATACATATCTGTATCTAATTCATCACCCGGTCTTCCATCTTCGAAGACTACCCATCGAGTACTTCTCGACAAGGCAGTGATTCCGATGTAGACTGAATGAATATTATCTGAAAAAGTGTTACACCATTGTTGTAATCTTAATAATACATGTTCAAACGAGGAGCCATTTACTCCTAAATTGATCACACAATACTCGTCATTGTCTAATATCTTTTCAAAATGTGCTGATACTACCTCGTGACGCAGTAACTTGTCACCAAACACAAAACTGTCACCAAGAAATAGTATGTGTTTCTTCTCACTTATATCATCTGGTATTGTACTCCTAGCCATATAATCGTTATCATATACTTCTTGGCTAGAATCACCATCATATTGTATTCGTCTACTGTTCATAAATGTATAAGAATCAGCGTCACCGAATATACTAAATGCTTGTTTCATTGTGTTTCCATGATATAAGTTATCTTCGTATATATTTATGCTGGTAAAAATACCCTAAAAACTTGACAATATCTCATTTTGTGTTATAATATATATGTAAATCGAGTTAATAACTGATTGCATTTTTAATTATAGAGGTAAAGAGTATGAGAAAGTTAATGATATCGCTACTTTCGTTAGTAGTATTGTCTATGAGTAGTGTTGCTCACGCATACAGTTTCGCTGATTGGGACGATGATGTTCTTTGTATGTGGATAAAACAAAAGCCAGACAACGCCGGCTATCTAACTGAAGCGGCAAATAGGGATCTAAGTTGTAATGGACTAGTGATTTCGTCAAAGACGTCCTCTACTACCTCATCTACAAAAGTAAAAGTAGCAATAAAACCTTTTAGGGGTGATTGGCTAAATGAATCTATCTACCCTTTCTCATTGAAAGAGAAGATTAGATACAAGTCGGGACATAATATCATGATTGCTCTGGGCGACATTAATGGCGATGGCATTGACGATATTTTTAATCTAACCAAAACTTTAATGCCAAATATAATTAGTGGACATGAGAATCCTGAAATAACTAACAGTACGGCTTGTAGTATTGATGAACATGGAGACGCTTGTTATACAACGCGGATGAACGATTTATCTGTCTTTTTAATAAAAATGGATACAAAAACTCAGGTTTGGAATGGACTGAAACAAAGACATGAGACTGTTTATGGACCTTCAGGAACGGATGTATCTAACTTGATAGTTACTAATCTTCCAAGGAAAATGTTACCACAAGAACCAAATAAATTTATGATTGCGGACTTTAATGGCGATGGTGTGCCAGACATTTTTGTTAATGATGGCGGATTACAGTTTGTCATTAACGGCAAATCACAACGGATACCGAAGAACGATTTGTATTACTTATCGCAGCCAGATGGTACTTGGTTAGAATCTAATATCACTCACGTTACGGGTACCGGGGTTAAGAAAGGCAAAGGCTTAATTAATTTTACTCACGGAGCCTCTGCTGGTGACATTGATGGTGACGGTGATATTGATATCGTTGTCTCAAGTCATGTGTGGGATGGTAATAATGGCAAAATTAGTTGTTATATAAACCAAGGTGATGGTCACATGGTAGTTCGTAAATGTGGCGCACAGTTTGGATGGGAAATTGAATTGGGTGACATCGATAACGATGGTGACTTAGATATTTCCTTTGGTGGTAATAGTCTTGCTTCCAAAAAAGAGTGGGCTGATGTAGACGGAATGGGTGATTGTATTTCGTATAATAATTGTCCTAGGGCGTTTAACGGAATCTTGTTAAACGATGGAACGGGTAACTTCTATGAACGTGGGTTTGAGTTTTCTGACCTTGCTGGTCCTAATGGATTTACTTATGGCTCGGTTCCTAATATCTCTGTTGCTGACTTAGATGGTGACGGTGACTTAGATGTTGTCCGCATGTTAGTGGGTAGGTTGTACCAAGGTGGCGCTATGACAATCGAAGAGAACATTGGTAATGGACAATTTAGAACAGTAGTGACTGACCACTGGTGTTATGGTCCAAAATCTAAGGCGGCATGGGATAAATGGGAAGGTTCAGACTATGGCTGTTGGGCATCTGACTTCTTGTTTGGTGATTTCAATAAAGATGGATTGGTTGACATTGTAGTGAATAGTAATGCTATACCAAAACTCAATAGAATAGTAGATGGTACAGTTTTTCTAAGTACAGGTAAATTCACATACGATACTATCTATCCTGATGATGCAGATTATCCATTAGTTGATGTTCAAGTTTCTACTGAAGTTGTTGAACATATATCACCTTCTGATCAAGAAATACTAGATGAACTTGCGGCGTTTGAGGCTGAACTAGAAGCAGAACTTAATCAGTAATAACTTCTAAACATTAAAAAAGCCCTCTTCATTGAGGGCTTTTTTGTGGGCGCATAAATAAGTATGTAGTTAATAGACAACGGATATTATTATGCACATACAAAAACTTGACCCAGAAATTAATCCAATCACACTCAAAGATGGACGCGGTGGTATATTCACATACTACCCAGAACAGGGAGACCCAGTCGTAGAATGGAGTTTCATTGTAACCCTCAAAGGTTCACAGCGAGGACATCACTATCATAAAGAGTTTGATGAATATATTATGTTTGTAGAGGGTAATGGCGTATACTTAGAGTTACAAGACGATGGCACTGAGGTACCGACTCCTGTAGCGTCTGGTGACTGTGTTTACTTACCAAAGAATGTAGCACATACATTCATCCCAATGGCCGATTGTAAGATGGTTGCAATGATAACGAAGAAGTGGAATGACTGTGACGAACCTATTACGACAGCAGGCAAATAAATGATTATCAACGAGAAGACTTCGTGTAGAGTATGTGATAATAACATACGAGCGGTTGCTGATTTCGGTGAGATATGTATCAACGACTTCCCCGAATCAACTGAGACATTTAATCCAAGTGCGCCTATGATACTAGACCAATGTGAAGTATGTGAGTTAGTTCAACTTCGTCATACTGTTGACCCGAAGATATTATACGGCGAACATTACTGGTACGAAAGTGGACTGAACCAGAAACTAAAAGACAATCTGATTGACATCGCAAAGATAATCAATGACTATACTGATAAGGGGGACACTGTATTAGATATTGGTGCGAACGATGGAACTCTATTAGATGGAGTATCAAGATATAGAATTAGAATTGGATGCGAACCAGCGCCAAACTTATGGAAGAAGTTAAAAGAGAATTGCGATATAATGATTCCAGAAATGTGGGACCATAAATATCTTGACCAATATATTTGTACACACGATTCAACAGAATACATCAACAACAAAGCAAAGGCAATTACTGCTATTGGTATGTTCTATGACATGGATGATCCAAATGAATTCATCTCTAGTGTCAAAGAAGCACTACATCAAGATGGCATCTTCATTGCACAGTTAATGACACTAGCACCTATGTTGAAGATGAGAGACTTGGGCAATGTCTGTCACGAACATTTAGAATACTATTCATATAAAAGTCTTGTAGAATTATATGAACGCAATGGGTTAGAGATATATCACGTAGAAGAAAACGATACACAGGGTGGAAGTTATCAACTATGGGCTAGACATTTAGACCAAGGTAGCATTGAATACGAAGAAGATATCTCAACACTAGATAGTTTCTTCTCAGAGATTACACACAACGGACAAGTGCTAAGAGATACACTTGAAACATATAAAGACAAGAACTGTTATGTATATGGCGCAAGTACAAAAGGTAATACGATGTTACAACTATGGGACCTTGGCAAGTACTTCAAGGGGGCGGCTGAAATTCATACTGACAAGTTAGGACGATTCACAGTCGGTACTAACATTCCTATTGTTCACGAAGATGATGCTAGAAAAGATGCTGATGTATTCTTTGTTCCTAACTTTGGATTCAAAGATATGTTTGTAGAGAAAGAAAAAGAATGGATAGCAAATGGCGGCACAATGGTGTTTGCTATGCCTGATGTTGAAATTGTCTGTTAGTTATACCACTCTATAGTGTTATCTAATAATTTGGTAGCCATATAGTTGCATCCATTACTGTTCCAGTGTCCGTCACTCAATCGATAGTTCTCGGTTGGCTCAGGTACAAACCAAGCAAATCCTGTTTGTACTTTAATATCAATATTGGAATTATTACTTTCTAAATTTTCTTTCATTATCTCTTGCTCTGATATTGTCAAGTCTTTAAGAATGAAATACACATATACATTGAAGTTATATATGTTTGCTTTCTGCTTCACTGAAACTAAGTTTCGTTCGCAGTAGTTTACATCGTTAACTTTAGACGATAAGATAATATAAGCCTTGTGTTTGGGTTTTACTAATTCTGATTTTTCAGAAGTGCCCGATAAAAAATCAAATTTATAATAAGTAGAGGCATCATCTAGTTTATCATACACATTGATATCTATATAATCACCCAGAGATGATGATAAATCATCAACTTGTTTATAACGGCCATGGTTATCACGAGATACTTTTTGCCAATGAGTTCTTCTAGATATCGCTGTCACTCCAAAATACACAGCGTGAATATTTTCAGAAAATGTATTACACCATTGCTGTAATCTAGTCACTGACCAGTCTATTGATGTCGCAGTTGCGGCAAGGTTGATTACATAATATTCATCGTCATCTAACATAGACTCGAAGTGCGCTGGCAATGTTTCATGATCTTCTACTCCATGTCCATATGTGAAACTGTCTCCAATAAACAATATATGTTTTTTCTGTGCTAACTGTTCTTCTGATATTTTAGTTCTTGTAAAATATTTATTGATTGTTTGTCCTGTGATTTGATTTCCCAATTCAAAGGTTTCAAAACAATCGGCGCTGGCAAATTCACTAAAGTATATATTATTCATACACATATTTATCTTTGATAAATAAAGTTAGAAGTTAATAATCTAGAAGGAATGAGAATGAAAATTGCAATAACAGGTGGTGCCGGATACGTCGGATGCAGACTCAGTGAACATTTTTTAAAAACAGGACACGATGTAATATGCATTGACTGGTTGAAATGGGGCATTCATCCGATATTAAATATCATTGACCATCCAAACTTTCATATGCATGTCATAGACATTCGCGACAAGGCAGTTGAACCTATATTGAAATCTGCTGATGCTGTGATTCATCTAGCAGGCATTGTTGGATATCCATCTTGTGATGCTGAACCTGTTTTAGCATATTCTATTAACGTAGAAGGGACGAAACGAGTGATAGATGCTTCGGGCGATAAACCGTTCGTATACGCAAGTACCGGGAGCGTGTATGGTGCTTTAGACAGTACTTGTACAGAAGATTCTAGCACTAATCCAATCAGCAAATACAGTGAGTATAAATTGATTGGCGAAGAGTACGCTGGTAAGGATGCTGTTATACTTAGACCAGCAACTGCGTTTGGTGTTAGTAATAGATTACGCAATGACTTACTCGTCAATGACTTTGTTAACAAAGCAATCAACGAAAGAGCGTTAGTTTTGTTTGAAGGTCACTTCAAGCGTACATTCTTGAGCATCAATGATTTGGTTCGTGGCTTTGCGATGGGCATAGAACAGTTTGATACTATGAAAGGTGAAGTATGGAATGTTGGTGACGATAGTTTGAATCATACTAAGTTAGATATAGCAAACACTATTCTTGAATATGTAGACTATGACCTTACAGTGAATACAACGTTAGAGCATGACCAAGACGGTCGTAACTATTTTGTTGACTACACAAAGATTAAAGAACGAACTGGCTTCACAGCAAACGAAACACTTGCTTCTGGTATTTTAAATCTGACTAGATTGTATAATGCCACTGCGAACCAAAGTAGATATAGTTAATATATCTGAGTCATTTAAGTCTGCCTGTCCGGGCAGATGTAATCCTCTGGCAGCGATAGAGTCAGTGTTAGGAGTTTCTGTTTTCCATTGACTGTGATATGGTTGTGAACACAAACTATAATACACTGCTCTACATCCTATATTATTATTTCTTAGATACTTAGCCAAGTCATCTCGATTGTTAACAATGATTTCTGGATACGTTGGAGTAGCATCGTCTAAGTTAGTATCAACGAATTCACATACATCACCAAGATACTCTCTGTATAGATTGAATATTTCTTTC
>Ga0075444_10001670_pt1 | contig 13641 bp, 12 predicted proteins | sample CoawatmetaG01DNA_FD_76836 | JGI IMG/M metagenome (GOLD analysis project Ga0075444, IMG submission 76836) | Marine microbial communities from the West Antarctic Peninsula - Coastal water metaG017-DNA | ecosystem: Environmental > Aquatic > Marine > Coastal | place: Atlantic Ocean: West Antarctic... | reverse complement strand
TGTAGTCTTTCCTTTCTCAATCTCTTCGGCCGAACACCGCCTGACCTCAAAACTTTACTGCTAAGCCAAGACATCATTTTTGTCGGTGGCGGTAACACCAAAAGTATGCTGGCAGTCTGGCGCGAATATGGCATCGATAAACTTCTACACCAGGCCTGGAAACTCGGTATCGTTTTAGCTGGGTCAAGTGCCGGTGGCATCTGTTGGTTCGAGAGCTGTCTCACCGATTCATACGCTGAGTCTTACACTAGCCTCAAATGCTTAGGCATTCTCAAAGGCAGCTGCTGCCCTCACTATGATGGCGAAGTTGGCCGGAGAGAAACCTACCATGCCATGGTCGAATCACAAGAACTTGCCAATGGCTACGCCATTGACGAAGCCACCGCAATACACTTCGTCGGCAAGAAAATACACAAGGTGATTTCAGTCAGCACCAATGAACTTGCTGCTGCCTATTTGATCACCAAACAGTATGAAGGCGTTAAGGAAATCATCCTCCCGGCTGAAAGACTTCACGCTTGTAGTCAGTAGAGAAGCAGAGATTCTCGACCGATCCAAATCAAACTTACTCATCACTGGAAGTGATGACTTTTATATTGTCCTGCCGCTAATCTCACCGACGAGTTTGGCGCAGGGCTAACCAATGTTTACTCGGAGAATCGATATGATCAAGAAGATCGTAAACAGCAACAAGGCCTTAACTGTGCTAGGAGCCAGCTTGTTTCTTGCTGGTGTTGCGCTCGCTATTGTTATTGGAAAAATTGACTCACCGGCCACCGATGAGAACGTGCCACTAGCCTTATTCTTTGGTTGGACCGGTATCTTGGCTTTAATAATGACCTGGAGTCTTACTCTCGAGCGCATTCAGATTTGTCTTGGCGCTATGGTATTGACGACGATTTCGTCACTATTTGGCATTGAACTTATAAGCGTAGCGAAAGACTTCGCCTGGCCCCTGATTGGAGCCTGGTCGCTCTGCGTCAGCGGCGGCTCTCTTTTAGGAGCGCTGCTACTTGCACGAAAAATCTAACTTACTATTTTAACAACCCCGTGATATGCGCCTATTGCTAGGCGCATATCACGGGAACTAGCTACTTTGATGGCCTTGAAATAGGTCTAGCCCTAGGCCTATTAGCTGCGGTTGTCTGAAATGAGTTGGTGCAAAAACCGTTGTTAAAGCACATACACCGCCGGCTTTCTCTTTTTTCACAATAATAACAGACCGGTCTAATAGCAGTAAAAGCTGTGCACAATAAAGAATGTAGACTGGTTAAGAAAAAAACGTCAGGCTCTATGAGAGCAAGAGAAAGCTTCGCCAAACTAGACCTAGATTGCCACACATTGGCCACCAGTCACTCTTAGTATATGGTCAGGTGGCAAGAAGAGGTAAAAGCAATGCTTGGCATAGATCCCGTTCTTCTCTTCGACATAGCCCTCTGCCTAGTGGCCGCACTGTGTCTAGACAAAGTGCGATTATAGCGGCCACAAATAAGACACACTTAGGCATTAGATTCAGCAAAACAGCCTCATCAAAAGTCTTACGAGAACACCCCCCACTCACTTACTAAAAAAGCCAATGCAAAAACATTTTGACAGCGCAATTTCGCAACCACAGGAAGAGACTAAGCAGTCTTCAAAGTTTGACATAGTCTCGCTTTACAGCGACCTAAATCAGGGCCAAAAGAAAGACCAATGGCAAAGTAGCAGCGACAACGCTAGAGCGGCAAAACTCACTGACAGTTCAAAATTAGATTTCAATTTCGACAATTTTTACGGGTCTGCCTTCACAGGCAAAGACAACACACTAACAATAACAACCGACAGAAATCAGCCCAAAGCAACAGATAGCCGAGACAATCTAGCCCTTGATGCTGCTCTAAAAATTACCAACAGTAACGAACAAGCCGCCTTCAGGGCCGACATGAAGACCTTCGAAGAACGACAAAAGAAAGGCGAAATATCGGCCGACGAAGTCTCCAAAACTTTCAAGTCGGTTGATCAGCTTCTCAATAGCGAAGGTGGCAAAGTAGGAGCTAAAGACCGCCTACTGCTTGCGCAGAACTTCATGCATCTAGCAGCTCATCCATCGGAATCGGACCAGGGTATCTATGACACATGCAATGTCACAGCTCTACAAGAGAAGCTATTGACCAGCCATCCATCGCAATTAGCAGCGGCTATAGTCGAGAGTACACTGACCGGTTCATACACCGCCCCTGATGGCAAACTAATTAAACTAGATACTGCTAGCATGCAACCGATTGGCAATTTTGCCGGCGAGGCTGAGGCCATCCCTGTTGATGGAGTACGCTGCTACGGCACACAAGTACTTAATCACATTCTGGTAAATGAAATAACCCAAAGGGTAACAGATGAGCACAACTCCATGCTCTACACGCAAAAGCACGAACGCTCAGCTGATGACCGGGGAGAACGGCTCTACTCGATGCGCGACGGCTCGGAGATGACATTTGGCGATTCAGAAAAAGCAATTAGATCTCCTGGGCTTACGAGTAAAGACATTGCTGGAGCAATAAAACGCCACACCGGGGAGGACAGCTCCATCCTCGTAAAAGGCACTAAGGCAGACGCTGACGGTAGAGTACAAATTGAGAGTAGCGAAGAACTAGCGAAAGCAATTGAACAAGCAAAGAAAGAGAAACGAACGCCTCTACTTGTTGAAGTAAACGGAGCCGATCCAATCTTCAAAGGTGGATTCCCCGATGGCCAACACGCTAGCCATGTACTTTCAGTGAGAGACTACGACGCCAAAACAAAGACCGTTAGCGTTTCCAATCAATGGGGCAAAGACAACGACATCCAGACAGGGGTAGATGCCTTCTACAAAACGATGATAAATGCTCTCGACAAAAACACTTAGCAGCAGACCGCTGATTCAACAAGACGTGTCTGTGTTGAAAGAAGGTGACCAAATGAAACCAAAATCAATAGAGTCACATCTGCGGCTAATGACAGAAGCAGCCGAGAATAAAGATTACGACAAAGTAGAGGCTGAGTATAAGCTAGCCCTAGATATTGCCAGAGTAGTGGTAGGCGAAGATGCACCGCTGCTATTGCTACTACTGTGCATGGCCCGCCACTATGAATCGCAATCGAAACTAGAGCAAGCTGAGCGCTTTAACAGACGAGCCAGGCACTTAATTATTGCTGGTCACAAGAAAGCCAGCGCAAAGCATTCTAGCTAAAATAATAACTGACTTGTAGAAACTAAAAGTGGTCTAAATAGCATGGCGAAAGTGACCAAGCTGTGGCCACTTACAGTGACGAGAAGTGATAGAATCGCAAAAGAATCTTACTTTTCCTGGCCAATTATTGAGGAATAAAACCGATGTTCAAGCCTGGACAAAATCTCACTTGTACAGTGATCGCTCAAGAACAGAATGGTTACACGGTATCGATTGACCCAGATGACATTGCTGCTTTTCTGCATACGTCCAGCGCATTGACTATTGGCTCTCAAATAGATGCTTGCTTTGTGATGCTGCACGAGGGTAGACCATTAGTTGCCGACAAGAGTCAGTTACTAGAACAAGGGCGAAAACAGCTAACAGAGTTGGCTGATAAGACTAATGATCCTGTGATTCGCGAGACACTCATTGGTGTCATTACCCGATCAGGCCAAAACGCTATCGAGTGAGTTCACTTACCCCAAACCTTTAAGCCACGCAAAAAACCGGACGCCTTTGTCTTCACCTGCTGACCCACAAGCGCAAGTTTAACTTCAGCCGCAGATTGAAAACGATCTTCCGGTTTCTTTTCAAGACAGCGCAAAATAACTGCCTGCACTGGAGCAAAATCAGGAATATCAGTAAGTTTCAAAACAGGCTGTTCACTAATGTGCTTGCTCATTGCTTCAACCGTCGATTGGCATGGAAAAGGAGGTGTGCCGGTCAAAGCCTCAAACATTGAACAGCCCAGTGAGTAAATATCACTGCGATGATCCACAGCTTCACCCAGGCACTGTTCAGGACTCATATAGTACGGATTGCCAACAACTTCTCCGATCGGCTCAGTTGTTTTATCTTTGAGTGAACGTGCGAAAGTAAAACCAATAAGAGTAAGTAATTCTGACTCTTTAGCCGCTGATGAGATTAAGAAGTTAGAGGGGCTAATATTGCGATGAACAATTTGGCACTTGTGCACGTCCTCCAAGGCACTACAAGCTTGCCCAAAGAGATCTCTAAAGCGATGTAAGTCATTTATTCTGCCACGCTCTATGATTTTGTCGAGGCCTTCTCCCTCGATATAATCCATCACCAAATAGGGCATTCCATCAGGCTCCACGCCCATGTTCTGAACTCTCACAACATTGGCTGAGTCTATCCGCGCCAAGCATTTAGCCTCAACTTGGAGCCTTTCCAAAGACGAGCGCTCGACCGGATGCAGCAGAATCTTTAGAGCAACCGATTTTGATGTCAGCGAATGCTCTGCCAAATAAACGGCGCTCGATTGACCGACATGAAGCGCTTTAATCACTTCGTAACAGTCACCAATTACGGCTCCCGCAGCAATTGTGTTGGTATCAATGTCAGACATCGTTTATTCCTCTCACCAGCAGGTTCTTCTTTGTACCCGCCTGACAGAAATATCTCGCTCATAATGCTTAGGCAATCTCAGTTAACTGCTTGAGGTAAGCAGTAGAATTTGGCAGCCAATTAACCAAGTTACGACCAAAGCTGCTGGTGTCACCAGTTAGCCCAGCATACTGTTCAGCAGCAATATCGCCAATTGGTGTGCTGCCAAATTTAGAAGTAATGTTAGGGCTATCAGCCAAAATTGGTCTAATGGCGTCGAATTGATCAAAGCTGAGATTGTTCAATTCTTGTTGCAGCAGACCCTGGTAGGTTGCATCATTAGTGACAAGACCACCATTAGGCGAATTCAAGTCATAGGTGTGAAAAACCTCGTGACGGAACGCCTCATCAGACATGCCACTATCCATATAAACAACTATCTTATGACCGTCGGTATAGGCACCGGCTCCTGGCACAGCAGTGGGGTCTTCATAGCTGCTACCAAATAACTGAATTTGAATATTGTCTCTCAGCAATTCTCTCTTTTGAGCGTCTGGCAACTTATCTATCTGCGCATAAATCTGCGCCACATCTTGAATTGAGGCACTACCAAAGGCATCAACCTGCTGATGTAATCTCTCTAGTTCTGCAGCGGTAACCGTGGGCTTATCAACTGGCGTGGGCACTGGCACATTATCATAGGGCTTAGCATTGCTGGCAATATCAGTTAACCAAGAATCGAATTCTTGGCGATCAATACTGCCATTGCGACCAGTATCAGCGGCCCCCATCACAACCGGTGTGACTAGATTTCTAGTAATCTCATAGAGCGATTTTCCTTCCTTATCTTGCTTCACTCCTTCGGCATAAACTTGCTCCGCACCAGGCTTGTCGAAACCAAACAAAGGAGCTACGTTGAGCCATTCATTCAAATCAACTCTATCGTTGCCGTTAGTGTTAGAAGCAACAAGAATATCAAAGGCACCTTTAGTAACTTCAGCTCTCGAAAGAGTATCAGTGGCAGGATTTCGATTGGAAGCTGTATTGAGCTTATCAAACTCAGCTGTACTCGGCAGAATCTGAGAAGCTGAGCCATACAGAGTCTTAGTATCAAACACCAAACTCTTATTGTCAGCACTAACTGTAAGATTCTGATCTACCGGCCTCATCTGTAGATCGTTGGCATTGGCAAAATCAGCTGTCAATACTGCCGCTGACTGTTGAGCTGCACGAAGATCAGCCTTCTCAAAAGACTCATGGTTCATGGGTTAGACTCCGCTACTAAATCGATTCGATTAGCTCTGTCATTTCAACTTAGAGAATAAATGTGACTAAGTTGTGGCAATCGAGATACGCAGCGGCGCAACAGATTTAGTATCTGGCGTACCTAGTGTGAACAACAATAAATTTCGACTAAAACCAGCAGCGAAAAACTTAATTGCTACTCTGGGCTCTAGTCTCGTTATTGTTGCCCAAGACTGACAGGCTAGGATGTTTGGAACCGGCTTTCCAGGTGACCGTATTATTGTTGCCCGTTATTGAAATAGCTGCGATGTTCTCACAGATAACTTCATTATTGTTACCGGTAACTGAGAGCCCGCGGCAATTGCCGTTGAGCTTTATGGTGCAATTATTGCTAAAAATAGTACAGCTGTCGCCATTGCACAGATAGGTCGCTTCTAAGTTGTTGGCTGACACCAGAATGTTTTTGCTGGTATCTATGTTGACTGGTATCACAGCTGTGTTTACTGTCGTTTTGTTTATTGCTTGTGTTTTAATCGCACCTGAGTTCTTTCTGGGCGCTTGTGTAACCTTTTTGGCAGCCTTGAGATTGGCCTGACCCACTTTCGCAGCAGTGGTGGGAACTGTCACAGTATTATTTCCTGACTTTAGAAAAACACCATTAGGTCCGACTTTAACGACGTTTCCATCGCCAGTACTAAGTTCAATCTGGGCTAAAGAGGGAGATGCAAATCCCGAGACCATAATTAGTGACAGAAGTAGAGAACTGTATGCTTTCATACTCACCTCCTAACAACAAAAACGCCTAGTGAGTTTAACCAAACTATAAACACATGTCCAGCTCAAGTATTGGCACTACGTATTCCCCCCCACCAATTGACACATATCGGCCACCAGTGTTCCCTAACCTAAAATCACGCCAGGCAGAAACACCGTGCTTGAGTTAAGAAAGTGAGGCAAATCAATGACCGACTTCAATACCATTTTCACACCAGCAACCGAGGCTGAAAACCAAGCCATAACTAAGAACGAAGAGAGAATAGAAAGCAGCAAAGCGCTTTACGATTCCCTAAACAGAGGCGACTACCTCTCTGCTGGAAAGATCTTGCAACAAGCAGGTTCGTGCGCGAATGGGACAACATAATAAGAGACACTGGTACCGGCGTACCCGGCATCAGGCCCGGCATCAAGAACTTTGAATTGCACTATTCTATGGACAAAGATAAAACCAGCGTGGAGATCCTCGAAACGATTTGGAGCCGCCGGGAAGGTGTATCAACAGTCTACTTACCTCGCCTTACCGTCACAGATGATAGCTGCAAAGAAACAGCGAAAAAATAAGCTTGCTTATTTTGAGAGTCTAAGTCAAACGCCGCAGGCGATAGCCAACCCTAGGAATGTTCTCAATAAACGACTGCGCGTCACTATCACCAACATCAAGCTTCTGTCGCAAGCGCTTGATTGAAGTACGTAGCGCGTCAGAAGTGGCCTCAGCATCGGAGCCCCAGATTCGTTGCAAAAGCGCCTCAGAACTAAAGACTTCATCAAGATGGCGCATCAAAAATTCGAGCAATTCAAAATCACGCGGCAGCAAATGAACTTCTACACCACCCTTGGTGATTCTGCGCTTAACTACGTCAAGCTCAATGTAACCATTGCTTATAACGTTAGTAACCACGGCCTGGGGCCGCCGCAGAAGTGCCCGCAAACGTGCCGATAACTCTTTGAGATTGAAGGGCTTAGTCAGATAATCATCCACCCCAGAATCGAAACCTTCCATTTTTTCTGTGATTTGACTCTTAGCCGTCAGCATTATTACTGGCGCCACGCCACCACCAGCTCTATATCTGTTACACATTTCTGGCCCCGAAAGACCCGGCAAATTCCAATCTAAAATAACCACATCGTAGTTATATTGGCGCAAAAATTCCCAACCGGTAAGCCCATCATGAGCTAACTCAACGGTATAGCCATCTGCCGTGAGCCACTCATTGACAACAGCTGACAAGTCTTTGTCATCTTCTACGAAGAGGATTTGGGGCATTGCGCTTCCTTGACACCGTTACTAGTATTGTCTTGCTTGTACAAATTTAAGCGAGTGTATCATGCCGCTAGGCTGGTGATAATACTGGGTTTAAGGAAAGCACGGAGGGGGATATTGCAGGCATGACAACAAGTAGGCAGCAATGCGGCTTTCTCTAGCAGCTAAAGGTCTAATTCTGGTATCCATTCCGCTCTTATTCGAAGTAGGAGTGGTAGCCGTGCTCGTCAACCTGCAAAAACAGGCCGAAGCCGAAACAGCCAACTCTCAGCGCTCAAGAAGGGTGGCTGCGGGCATCAGCCGCTTGTCAGCCGAGTTATTTGACCTCTGGCAAAATGTCGTGCCCAAACTAAAAAAGCAATGGGCCACCAGCGGCAACTTTGACCAAAGCTACAAAGTTGCAATTGACAAGCTCAACGCTGAATACGCCGAGCTTGAAAGCCTCTGCAACGATCAACCGGAAATTCAAAGCCGGTTAAAGCAATCCCGTGAAATTCTAACCAATGCTCAAAAAATCTTGGACCATGCAGCAGCAGCTATGGAAAGCGGTTTCGGCCCAGCCATGGACAAAGAAGACGTAGAAGTCTTGAGGAATATGCCAGCCACAATCAGGCAACTTGGCACCAAGAATCAAGAGCTAGAGGCCATTTACCGGCGCGATTGGGCCGACCGCAGCCCCAATCGGCAATCTGAACTGCGCGAACAAACCCTTGGTGTAGCTGCCATTGCAGCTGTAGTTAACGTCATTCTTAGCGTTGCCCTAGCCATATTTTTATTGAAAGATGTCACCGGTAGACTGCGCGTATTGAAAGAAAACGCAGAGCGACTGGCAACTGGTATGCAGCTGCGCGCACCGTTGCAAGGTAGTGACGAAATTGCCGAAGCTGATCGCGTCTTTCGTAAAATGGCTCGGGCCTTAAACGACCTTAGCCACAAAGAACGAGCAGTAATTGAAAATGCCCTTGATACTATTTGCGCCGTTGACAAGGACGGTCGATTTCTCAGCGTTAACCCGGCCAGCTTTGACCTATTTGGCCTGGAACCTGATGAACTAATTGGTTATAGATTAGTAGACGTGATCGATGAGAGCAGCAGAGAAGAAATGCTCTCTTGGATGAATAGCCTGCGTAATAATTCAGGCGACCAAGAACGCGAATTCGTGGTGAGAAAACGCCTCAATCAACAAGAAAGCTCGTATGTAGACACTCTCTGGTCTGGCCACTGGTCTGAAGTAGAACGGTCTCTTTTCTTTGTCGTACACGACATGACTGACCGCAAAGAGCTTGAACGGGCCAGGCAAGAGATGGTGGCTATGTTTACCCATGATTTACGCCTACCACTCAGTACCATTCAAGGAACTCTAGAGATGGCCGACGCTGGCATGCTTGGACAACTAAATGAACGGGGCGAAAGGCTGATAAAAGCCGCAGAGAGAAACGGTGTCAGAATGATTGGACTGATTAACGATCTGCTTGATATCGAAAAAATCAAATCAGGCACCATGGTACTAACTAGCGAGATAGTTGAACTGCAAGAAGTATTCAACACAGTAAAATTAAATGTCGCGGCCCTAACTGAAGAAGGCAAAATTCATTTCGAGAGCCCACCAACCAACCTGGCAGTAGTGGCAGACAAAGAAAAACTCAACCGCGTAATTTTCAATCTGGTTTCGAATGCAATAAAATTCTCCCCACCTGATAGTCGTCTGATTTTAGCCGCCTCAATTAGCCAGCAAGAAGAATGGAAGAAAGAATCTAGTCAAAAAGAATCTGCTAAGCCAATGATAGAGATCACTGTCACAGATCAAGGCCCTGGAATTCCACCAGATATGGTATCAACAATTTTTGAGCGCTTTCAACAAGTGTCAGATTCAACTCACAACAGCAAAGGCGGAACAGGCCTCGGGTTGACCATCTGCAAAGAAATAGTCAACCTACACGGTGGCCAAATCTGGGTCACCAACGGCAAAGAGAAAGGCAGTGTATTTCACTTCACCCTGCCTAGTGCTTAAGTAGCCCACTAACTCAATAATTCCGACACAGAACTGACACTTTCAGGGCTCAAATATCAAAACCCCTCCAAGAGGAAAGCAGCTGATTGCTCAGCTGCTTCTCTCTGCCACCCCCGTGGAGCTTTTTAATGATCGGTAACTATTCTCTGTTACGTCTGGTACCAGTAGGATAGAACGTCTCATCATCAATTGAACCTGTGTCCAATTGCAAATCTGGTCTAATGGTGCTATTGCGATCACTGTAGATGCTTGGACCAAAATCAAGAGTGTGATCTCCTGCTCTTAGACCAACACCAGCACCAACACTAGAATCTTCGTTATCTAAGTCGAAGTGACCGCCAGTGCGAAAACCAACTAAATCTGCTGCGTCAGTGTTGGCACCGGTGTATGCATGCACGCCGTCTGGACCAACACCAGCACCGGCCTCAGCTTGCACATCAACAGGATAGACACGACCGCGGACATCACCATCAACACCGGTATTTCTGCCGACTCTGGCATCGAAATCAGCGTCGCCGTTGACGAGATTGAAGAAGTTGGCACCAGCGCCAACATCGCCACGCACACCGTTCTCACTGAAGTTAACACCAGCGCCAGTTCTAGCATGAATAGGTCCGCCAATCGGCATAAACTCAGCATCAACCCGGGTATTGGCACCAAGCTGAACATCGGTTTTAGCCACACCGATATTGACACCAGCTTCTAGGGAACCACCGTCGTTGTAGCCGAGCTTGACGATACCCAAATCGAGACCATGAAACTCAGGCTTTGGCTGATTGTAGACCGCATCATAAGCAGGGCTGTTTGGCACCTCTGGAGCGAAACGACTATCAGGAGCATAACCTGGGTGCTTGATACGAGGAACAGCGTCAGCTAACGGCGCAGCTGGATTTTTGTCATCAATGGCATTGATATCTTTGATCTCAATAACACCATCATCTGCGGCATCAGACTTTGCTGCAGCTCTATTGTGTGGACGCAAAGTCTTCGATTGCTGGTGAACTTTCTTAGCTTCAGCTTCGGCAGCCACTTCATCCATAGCGCCGTTCCACTGTTTCTTGTTGTACTTGTGCTTATGCTCATTGTTCTTATCAACAATTGCTAAAGCCTTGTCCCAATCTTGAGGATTCTTGCTGTTCCAGAGATCCCAGGCCACACGAGCATCTTGGATATCTGCGGCCATATTGGCTTGGTTGTCGCCATGCTTGTGGCTGTGTTTAACGTGATCGTGGCTAGGCTTGTCCATGGGATATTCCTCTTGGGGGAAAGGCGAAATGTGGTTGTTTTTTTTCAAAAACGCACAGGGATATAGCTGAAAGCCCGTGGCTTGTTCAGTGAAAACCTTTACTGTTTTTGAAATTTGTCGGTTGGTTGCGATTGCAATTCCGACTCACCCCATGACAATACAATCGCAAATACGATTTGGCAAGTAAAACTTTTTCTGCCACAAGTCCGCCACAGTTAAGACACAAGTCCGCCACAAGTAGACACAGAGCCATTCTTGGACACTGTCTTCAATGTATAAAGACGAAACCATTCCATCACCTTGGCACCATATATAGTGCGACTGCCATCAACCAATCTTTGCTATCCGGCAGAAACAGATGACAAGTGCCCACGCCTGGGCGCGCAAGCAATTATTGACAGAGTTAGGCAAGTGGTCGACGACCGCAAATGCTATATCATCAATTGATGTGGACGGTATGGACATTCTCTATGCCATGGCAGAATCTCCCTTCCGCCAATCATGCAAGCGAAAATCAATTCTGCAAAGTAGAGCTTAGGCAGCTTATTTTAGGTTGCGGTCTTAAGCTTCTAAGCGATAGCCAACGCCGTGAATAGTACGAATAATAGAAGGCTGCCCTTCTACATCTATTTTCTTGCGTAAGCGCTTGATGCAAGTGGTAAGGGCATCAACAGTGGCTTCTGACTCAGTTACCCAAACGCGATTGAGCAGCGCCTCAGCAGCAAAGACACGATTGGGATTACGCATGAGAAATTCAAGCAAAGCAAATTCTTTAGGCAAGAGCCTGATTTCTTCCCCATTCTTCATCACCTGAAAGTTTTGGTGATCGAGGGTAAGGTGCGCAAACTTGAGCAAATCGCCAACATATCCTTCAGGGCGTCTTAAAAGGGCTCGCAGCCTGGCTGTTAGTTCTTTACCGTGAAATGGCTTGGTCAAATAATCATCGGCACCGGCATCGAAACCGGTTTCTTTATCGTCGATCTCACCTTTGCCAGTAAGCACAAGCACTGGAGTGGTGCCACCACGCCCACGAAACTCTTTGAGAATCTCAATTCCAGAAACGTGAGGCAGCTCCCAATCAAGAATTAGAATGTCGTACTCATACACTTTCAGCATATTCTGGGCCTCGGCACCATCAGTGACGATCTCGACTTTGTGATGCTCCATCAAAAGCCAGTCGCGAATCATCTTGCCCAGCGAAACGTCATCTTCGACAATCAGAACTTTGGCCACGTCAACCTCAAACAGTTTGTATCTTGCGCGGAATTCTAAACCAGAAGGTACTACCCCTTCCCTCTTGCGAATCTACCCCAATTGTTCCACCATGACGCTCAACAATTGCCTTACAGATAGCTAGCCCCAAACCGCTGCCGCCTTTTACCTTGGCATCATCGATTTCAACCTGTTTAAATCTATCAAAAATCGCCTCGCGCAACTGCTCGGGAACGCCCCTTCCCTGGTCAATGATATTAAACCTGATCCAGTCGGGCTCTTCAGCGATAGCCAAGGTGACGGTGCCGCCTTTAGGGGAAAACTTGATGGCATTAGAAACCAAATTTATAATGACCTGCACCAGACGGTCGCGGTCGGCAAAAATCTCGGGATTGCCGTGAGCTGGAGCAGCCAACTTCACCCCTTGCTGCTCAGCGAAGCCACGCACCGCTTGCAAAGACGGGGTGAGAGTATCAGCGACCTTATAGCTTTCACGCAGCAGTATTAATTTGCCCGACTCCATTTTCTCAAGGTCGAGCAGACCATTGACCAAACCAATCAAACGGTTAACGTTAGCCTCGGCCGCCTCTAAGTTTTCATGACCGCTATCGCTAAGCTGGCCATAGGCTTCGGCCTCTAAAAGCGATAGAACCATCTGAATCGAAGTCAAAGGAGTGCGCAAGTCATGACTAACCATGGCGACAAAATCGCGCTTCATGCGGTCGACCTGCTTGCGCTCAGTGATATCGCGGGCCACGCAAAACAGCGTTTTATCAGCCTTAGACCAATGGGCAGACCAGGCAAAGTCAACCCCACGACCGTCCTGACAAATAATGCGGTTCTCAAATGACCCTGTGCCACTGGCACTGGCCACCAGGTCATCAATTGCCTTAAAAGTCGCTTTGACATCGTCTTCGTGGACAATGGCATCGAGCCCATCGCCAATCAAATCTTCATCAGAGTAGCCCCAGAGCCTTGCCACCGCTGGGTTTACAGCGAGGAAGCGGCCGTCGCGGTCAAGGGAGCAGATAACGTCTTCAGCATTGTCGACCACCGCATGCTCTTTGCGCCGGGATTCTTCCAAAGCCGAAGCCATATCGCGGAAAGTATGGTCGAGTCGAGCAATTTCATCGCGGCCAATCAGAGGCGGGTTTAAAGGTTGATCAACTGCCAGGCGCTTGGTATTGTCCAGCAAAACATTAAGCCGCCTGGTGGTACCGCGATTGAAGTAGAAAGCTAGACCAATGGCTATAAGCACGTTCAATAGCAGCCCAGCCGGCAAAATTATCTCAACCGCACGGCGATAGCCAGCCTGGGCAGCCTTCCGCTCAGCTAAGACCTTCTCCTGATAGAC
>Ga0075444_10001663_pt1 | contig 13665 bp, 13 predicted proteins | sample CoawatmetaG01DNA_FD_76836 | JGI IMG/M metagenome (GOLD analysis project Ga0075444, IMG submission 76836) | Marine microbial communities from the West Antarctic Peninsula - Coastal water metaG017-DNA | ecosystem: Environmental > Aquatic > Marine > Coastal | place: Atlantic Ocean: West Antarctic... | reverse complement strand
GATCAAGCTTCTTACATAGGGGTTACACAAGCAGGACCTTACAAACCAGAACATTATAGATATTAAATTTATATTTAGTTTTGATTATCAATAATTAAAAAAATAATTATCAAGTAGAAGACATTATTATTTCTTTAATTATTGATAATCAAAACGCATTAATATTGTAGATTCGCTTTGTTGATCTCATCTGTAGACAACACCAATTTATTATATATGTAATTAGTGTTATTTTGTGAGTGACAAGAGCGAAGCTATAAAAAAACTACAGTTTAAAAATTAAGGACTACTGGTGGTAGTCGAGAAAAAAATAACTTATGAAAGTAGGAATTACCTTTTCAACCTTTGATTTGTTGCATGCTGGGCATGTAAAGATGCTGGAAGAAGCCAAACGTCAGTGTGATTATTTAATCGTTGGTTTGCAGTTAGATCCTTCGATAGATCGTCCAGAAAAAAACGCACCTTCACAGTCTATAATAGAGCGTTATATTCAACTAAAAGGATCAAGACACATCGATGAAATTGTACCTTACGTTTCTGAGCAAGATTTAGAAGACATCTTACGTTCTTTCAAACTTGATGTTCGAATTATTGGTGACGAGTATAAAGAAAAAAAATTTACAGGAAGAGTCTATTGCGAAGAAAAAGGAATTGAAATCTATTACAATTCTAGAGATCACAGGTTCTCTTCGAGTGGACTTAGAAAACAAGTGAAAATAACAGAAGATAAGTAAGATATGAATATAACAGTTATAGGATCTGGTTATGTTGGGCTCGTTTCAGGAACGTGTTTTGCAGAAATGGGAAACAGCGTTACTTGCGTAGATATTGATCCAGTTAAGATTGAAAAATTAAACCAAGGAATCATCCCAATTTTTGAACCTGGTTTAGAGACGATGGTCTTAAAAAATGTAAAAAATAAGAATTTGTTTTTTACTACGGAATTAAATGAAGCTTTACAAAATTCTGAAATCGCTTTTATAGCTGTTGGAACTCCTATGGGGGATGACGGTTCTGCAGATTTACAATACGTGTTAGCAGTAGCGAAATCGATAGGGCAGTCAATGCAAAAAAGATTGATTGTGGTTGATAAATCTACCGTGCCCATTGGGACTGCAGATAAGGTAAAGGCAACTATTCAAAAAGAGTTAGATGCTAGAGGTTCTGATTTAGAATTTGATGTGGTTTCTAACCCTGAGTTTTTAAAAGAGGGTGCTGCTATTGCAGATTTTATGAAACCAGATCGAGTAGTTGTTGGAACTGATTCTGAATACGCTACCGATAAAATGAAACAACTATATCATCCTTTCTGTATGTCCAGAGATCGTTTCATATCTATGGACATCCGTTCTGCTGAAATGACAAAATATGCTGCAAATGCAATGCTGGCTACAAAAATATCATTTATGAATGAAATTGCCAATATCTGTGAAAAGGTAGGGGCAGATGCCAATCAAGTTAGAATCGGAATTGGTTCAGATCAGCGTATTGGATATAGCTTTATTTATCCTGGTGCAGGTTATGGAGGTTCTTGTTTTCCAAAAGATGTAAAAGCACTCACAAAAATAGCCAAAGAAAATGGCTATACTGCAAAGTTGATCACAGCAGTAGAAGAAGTAAACGATGCACAAAAATTAGTGATCGCCCAAAAAATTATAACTCGTTTTGGAGAAGACCTAACCGGGTTTACTATTGGGATTTGGGGACTGGCCTTCAAGCCAGGAACTGATGACATGAGAGAAGCACCAGCCATTTATGTAATCAAAGAATTAGTAAGTAGAGGTGCTAAAATCAAGGCCTATGACTTAAAGGCTGTAAATGAAGCAAAGGCCCGTTATCTAAAAGGAATTCAAAATATAACATACGTAAGCTCAAAGTATGACGTTTTAAAAGACTCAGATGCATTAGTATTACTTACTGAGTGGAAAGAATTTCGTTCGCCTGATTTTGAAGAGATAAAAACACAATTGAAAACCCCAGTTATTTTTGATGGTCGTAATCAGTACAATACATTTAATCTCGAGGAAAAAGGATTTGAATATTATCAAATAGGAAAACAATAAAATGAAAATATTAGTTACTGGAGCAGCTGGATTTATAGGTTTTCATACTTGCTTAAAATTAGTTAATAAAGGACATGATGTATATGGTATCGATAATATCAATGATTACTATGACCCAAAATTAAAGTTTGATAGATTAAAAGAATTGGGTTTTGATCAAACGGAGACTGAAACATTTAATAAAGTAGTTAAAAGCACTAAACATAATAGTTTAAGATTTTCTAGAATAGATTTAGTAGATGATTTAAAAATCAATAATTTATTTGAATTAGAGAAGTTTGAAGTAGTGTGCAATTTAGCAGCTCAAGCTGGTGTAAGATATAGTATTGAGAATCCAAGAGCATATATTGACAGCAATATAAAAGGGTTTTTAAATATTCTTGAAGGATGTAGGAATCATGGGGTACAACATATTGTCTATGCAAGTAGTTCAAGTGTTTATGGAGAAAATAAAAAAGTTCCCTTTGAAACAACTGATAATGTAGACCATCCAATTAGTTTATACGCTGCTACAAAAAAGAGTAATGAATTAATGGCACACACCTATGGTCATTTATATGGTTTTAAAACTACGGGATTACGTTTTTTTACAGTCTATGGCCCATGGGGAAGACCAGATATGGCTTATTTTATATTTGTGGATGCAATATCAAACAATAAACCAATTAAGGTATTTAATAATGGTGAAATGGAGCGTGATTTTACGTATATAGATGATATTGTGAGTGGTGTTATTAAGATCATTGAAAAAAATATTGATAAAAGAGAACATTACAAAATATATAATATTGGAAATAATAAAACCGTGAGCTTACAAGATTTTATTAAAATTATTGAAAAAGCAATAGGTAAGCAGGCAATTAAAGAAATATACCCAAATCAACAAGGTGATGTTCCCAGAACTTGGGCTAATATAGATGGATTATTTTCTGATTATAAATACAGCCCATCAACAAATATTTACGATGGTATAACTAATTTTTTTAATTGGTATAATAGTTATAACAAAATATAATATTAAAACTAAAATAGTAAAATCTAATGAAAATAGCAGAAACAGATATTATAGAATTAATAAACTTTAACCTTGATAAAATAATTTCTAAGAGAAATGATTTTATTCAAAAGGATGATGGTTCTTTTGTTAGTAAGGGAGATTTATTATGTGATAAATTGATTAAAGAATACTTCGCTAAAAATTTTTCAGAGTATATCTATATAACTGAAGAGTCTGACAGGCCTGTATTTGACGATAATAAGTTGTATATTATTGTTGATCCTATTGATGGAACAGAAAATTTTGTAAGCGGTATCCCTTTATGGGGTATAGGTATTTCAATTTGGAAAGCTGGGCAACATATGTTTTCTATGATTTTGTTGCCAGAGCTAAATCTACATATTTCCAGCAATGCAAAATTTAAAGAAAGCCAAATTTACTCTCGAATTCATGGCCTTTCTAGTTCACTTGATGAGAAGTTATTTGTCAAATCCATTAAAGGTAAGCGTGAGGTTAGGATTTTGGGTTGCTGTATGTTCAGTATGTACCTTATTTTAAAAGGTAGTTTACAATCTTTTTCAAATCCTGTTGGCGCAAATGTTTGGGATATAATGCCTGGGCTAATTATAGCATATAACCTAGGTTATGATGTGAAGGTAAATGGCAATAAATATCATGGTGAAATACTTGATTTTAACAAAAAACACACGTTTGTAATATGCAAGAACTAATTAAACACATTATATCTGCGATAAAACTTAAGAGGCGAATCATCATTCAAGGCAGAGGTAAATCAATTCAAAGAAATGAAGAGGACTTTATTATCGGATTGAATAAAAGTGAAAATGTAGATATACTTATTACTAACGATAATTATCACGATACATCTTTGTCGAATGGAATGTTTATGATAAATGATGAAAATATTAAATTTTTTTCCCCTAAACAGGATATTTATTTAGACGTATTTAATCTTGAAAAAGAGATTTTTCAAGAATTTGGCTCTAAATTTAGATTTTACCCAGTTTTGTGGTTAACTGCTTTGAAGTTAATTGAAGTAGCTGTAAGCCGCTGTCAAACAAACACTCGAGTTTATTTAAGTGGTATTGATCTTAATTCGGCTAATTTAGATAACCTTCAGGCTATAAGAAATTTTCATCTTCAGGATTATCTACTGAAGGAAGTGAAAGATTATTATAATGCTGATGGACGAATTTCTATTATTCGATACGGTAATGACATTGACTATCCTGACAACTCGAGAACCAATCGAGAAAATATTTCAATGAAGAGCCTATATAATAGCTTAATTCAAAAAGTGAGAAAGGAGAATTACGTATTAGTTGTTGCGGAAATAACAAATAATCATTTTGGTTCTATCGATAGGCTCGAAAAGATAGTTCGTCTTTGTAAAGATGCTGGAGCCGATATGATTAAAGTTCAAAAAAGAGATGTTCTAAACTTTTTTAGTGATGAAAAACTAAAAGAAAAATACAATTCGCCTTTTGGTAAAACTTTTTTAGACTATAGGCTAGGTTGTGAGCTTTCTATGGAAAATCTTAAAGTACTTAATTCACTTTGCTTAGAATTAGAAATTCCATGGTTTGCCTCTGTTCTGGATAAAAAAAGTTTAGAACAGATTATTGAGCTTGATCCAGTTCTGGTAAAACTTCCAAGTACCATCTCAAGAAAAACAGATTACTTAACAAGTGTGAATAAATATTATAAAGGAGATTTGGTTATCTCTACCGGTTACACAGATAATTCTTATATTGAATTCATAAAAAAAATATTTTTAGATGAGAGTAAAAGAAATGTCTGGCTTTTACACGCTACCTCAGCATACCCCACGCCGGAGGAACAAGCTCAAATCGCCGTTGTCCGGGGTTATTCCAAAATTAGCAATGAGAATTTGTCTATAATTGCTGGATATTCGTCACATGACATAGATGATCTAATTCCAATGTTAGCAGTTGGTGCTGGAGCTAAAATGATTGAAAAGCATGTTAAGCTAGGTAATGCTGATTGGATACATTTCGACCAAGTCGCTTTAGATTTAGAAACGGATAAGTTTAAGGAATTTGTTTATAAAATAAGAAGAGTAACCAAAGTAACAGGTAATGAAAAAAGAAGAGTTCAAGAAAGCGAAAATCATAAGTATTAGTGCGGTAATACCGATTAAATTTAAATCGATGCGTTGCCCAGAAAAAAATTATCGATTATTTTCAAATTCAACATTAATAGACATTTGTGTTAAAAAGCTACGTTATTTGCAGTTTATTGATGAGATAGTTATTAGTATTGATGACGAAAGGCTCATTCCAATTTTGGAACATTTGGATAATGTTAGAATTATATTACGCGACGAGTCTTTACGCGATCCAATGGTGCCTATGAATTTAATTTATTCTCATTTGGCTGAAATTTGTATCAACGAACATATTGTTTATACCAGTTGTACAACCCCTTTAATTCAAATTAATCATTACAAAGAGGGATATGAAAAATGGGCGAGAAATAATTTTACTGGATCTGTTCATACAGTTTCGCAATTAAAAGATTTTTTACTAAAAGAGGGTACTCCATTAAACTTTGATAAGAGACATTTCCCTAGGAGTCAAGATTTACCAGATTTAAAAAAACTAGTTTATGGATTTGCATATATCACAAAAAATGAATTCCTGAAGGGATCTTCTTTGGCTCAAACAAACTGTGGGTACATAAATATACCTTTTCCATTCGAAATTGATATAGATACTGAACTTGATTTTAAAGCAGCCCAATTATTATATGAAAAAGTATAATTGGTTTGAGATATATGCCAATAACTCAATATTGAGAAAAAGGTATTTAAAAGAGAAATGGATAAAAGTTTATTTTTATGGCATCGCTCGTCTGATACTTTTGTATAGTGAGATTAATAGATGTAAAGGGCATCAAAATGTTGCTGTATACTTTACAAAAAATCAGAAAAAATCAGTTTCAAGATTTTGTGACTATCCCACTTTGAATTTGTCTTTGGAGCATATATCTAAAGTTAACATTTTTGCGTCCGCCCTTGCAGCGTTTGTATATTTTCCTTATTTCATTGTTAAAATAGACTTTAATTTTTCAATAAATAAATTAAGAGCACAATTTGCAAAAATACAATGCATTTATCTTTTAAAAAGAAGATTTAGTTTTTCAAGGTTAGTGATAAGTTCTAATTTGACCCCTCAAGAACGTTCATTTATTGAAGGGATAAAAAAGAATTCACCTAAGACATGGATATGGTTAATTCCTCATGGTGCTTGGATGAAATCATACCCTTCTATTTGTTACGAGGATGTAGTGGTGGTTGAATCTATAAATGCACATAATTTTTATAAATCCCAGAATATTGGTAAAGTAATTCTAAATAAGTCATCCCTTAAACCCTCCGTATTTATAAATGATAAGTTACCTTATGGCTTATCTATAAATGGCAATACAAGTAATGAAAAATTAGAGGAGCTATTAGCTTCAATTAAAACTTCTGTATTAGTAAAGTTTCATCCGAGCATGCCAAGAAATAACATAGAACTACAGCATCATCTTGAGTTTAAAGGTAGTTTAGATGATTTTTTCAAATCTATTCGAATGCACTTATGCGGAAATAGTACAATGCATTTGGATGCAATAAAACACGGAGTATTGACAAAATTTGTTGACATAGATCATTTAGATGACGACTATACATTTTTATCATCCGGTCTAGTTTGTGTATTCAGTAATAGTAATATTATTAATATTGAAAATCTTCGAAAAATTCAAAGAAATATATATGAAAACGAATATTAAATCTGAGTATTTAATAAAAGCATGGAATATATTACCAAAAAAGGTATATTTTATTGTGCTTTCAATTATAACATCTTTTTTGCAAATAGCAGTCTCTTTATTTATTGGTTATTTTAGTGAGTCTGTTCTGAACGACCAAGCTGATATTAGTATTAATTCTCTTTACTTAATTGGAACAGGTGTTGTTTTAGTAGCAAGTGCTTTATCGCAGTCTATTCTGCTGAAGATCATATCTATAAATAGTTGGATTGGTGGTATTGAATTAGTAAAGAGAAGAACTTACACTTTTTTTAAAAGACACGACCGCAGAATTACAGAAGATTATTCAAAAAGTGCAATAAATGATTATCAACGATTAGCACAAGGTGTATTAACCCCACTAATGATGCTAATTTCAAGTGTTTTGATGGTTATTGTACTATTCTCTGGTGTTGTATATATAATTGGTATTTTACAGGTTCTGATCGGTATATGTATATTATGTCTATTCGTCTTTTATCCAACGATATTATTGAGAAGAAAAATCTCAAAAAATAGTATTCAAATAACAAAGTTTGATTCACTAAGATTTCAAAGGGTTCAAGGTGCTATAAGACTACGTAAAGAGGCTATATTATATAATATAAAAAATAGAATAATTGACCTAGTAGTTAGGCCTTCGTTAGATTATGGTACTGCTGTTGGTCGAGGTGTTTTTATGAGTGGTCTATTTAAACCAATCTATGAGACAGTTGGATTAATAATGTTGGTTGCTGCAGTAGTTACACTGAAAGGACAAGGGTTTGCTTCAGTAGGCGAGTTGGGTGCTTTGGTCTTTCTGTTATACCGAGTTATACCAGCTCTTCAACAAACCTTTATAAATTTAGGTAGAATTAATAATAATTATGAAGTGTTAGATAATTTTAGATTACATGATGATAAAACAAACCTAGAGGAAACTAATCATTTAGATGTTAACAAAATCGATACTTTTGATATCTGCTTAGAGGATAGTGGAAGCATGTTTTGTATTCCAGACTTGAGTTTTAAAAAGGGAAAAATCAATGTAATTATGGGCGATTCAGGTATCGGTAAATCCACTGCTCTGGACTGTATTTTAAATGTAATAAATTATAAAGGGCAGGTAAAATTTTACGAATCCAATGGTAATAAAATTGATAATGTAGGCAATTATTTGTGTGGTTATGCGCCTCAGTTTCCTGAGCTATTTGCTGGGCTTTCTTTGAGAGATAGTATTTTAACTGACGATATCAATATTAATCTTGCAAAAAAGCTACAAGTAGCGGATATTTTAGAGCGGAACGTAATTGTTGATGGTGAAAAATCTGAATTAAGCGGTGGTCAAAAAAAGAGAATTGGTTTATTGAGATGTCTGAGTATTGAGAGACCTGTTTTGCTATTAGATGAACCTACTTCTGGACTTGATATTGAGAACTCAAAAGCTGTTTGGGAGATACTTTCACTTAGAGCAACAACCTCATTGGTAATAGTAACATCGCATGAACTTCCGTCAGTAAATAAAGATAAGTATATAATTAAAAATTTTAATAATGTCAATAAAAAATAATGTTAAACGGCTTATAAATTCAGCCTTAAAAAATCATGAAATTATTTCTAAAATAAGTTTAGATTTATCTCAATACGTTAATGAACCCTCAAATATAATTGATGTAGGAGTTTATCGTGGAACTGATTTTTTATTGGAAGCTTATCCCAATAGTTATTATCATCTAGTTGAACCCAATATGCAGACCCATGACTATATAAATGAAGTTTTACTTGATCAATATAAAGGGGAATTGTATAAATGTGCCGCTGGTGAAAAAAAAGGAGAATTGTATTTGAGTTTAGAAGAAGATGAGAGCCGTTTAAATAACAGTCTAGGTAATAAAGTTTCTGTTGAAAGATTGGATGATATTATTTCTTTGCCCTTGGATAATAATGCAATTCTAAAAATTGATGTTGAAGGACATGAATTAGACGTGTTGAGAGGTTCCAATATTTTACTTGAGAGTTGTAAGATGGTAATTTTAGAGTTAAGACTTCGCGGAAGAAAAAAGGTCAGTGAACCTGATAAGATTATCAAGTTCTTAAGTGAAAGAGGGTTAAAATTTGTCGATATTATGGGTGAAGGAAGGCGTAATGATGGACTAAACTTTATTGACGCTGTATTTATCAGATAGATATGATATTTATTTTTTTATACGATCATAAATTAAAGTCTGGTGCGAATAAGAAAATCCAGGCGTTCATGCGTTTTGTAACTGAAAATAAAATGGATTTAGAATTTATACTAGATGACAGTGCTAAATTTCTTAATCTAAATTTAAAACATAAGCTATTAAAATTCAAAAATAGAATACAAAAGTTACTTTTTTTTCGACAAAATTTTCATAAAGAAAAAATTATTACTGATTTTGTAGGATCAACACTTCTAAAAAAAAATATTTATTGGTTGATTCATGATATAAGGCCAATATATGGATACAAAGGGACACTATATGCAATCATTTACCGATATCTTCTTAAAAAAGCTAAGAATATAATAGTTGTTTCAAATTTTACTAAAGACGAGGTTTTAAGTATAAATCCTAAGGCAAATGTTATCATTTGGAAAAACGGAATTGCAACACCAGAAGTTGTAAAGATAAAAAAACAAATCTCTTATGATATAATAATGGTGGGCGCTTTCGTTACTAGGAAAGGTCATTTGGAGGCTTTACAGTTGTTGCAATTATATTCAGAGAATCACAAGACTAAACTGAACATATGTTTAGTAGGAACGAAAGGCGAAATCCTTGATGAAATTTATCACCACTGTTATCAAAACTTAATTTTGGAAGTGAATGTCGATTTATCAGAGGATGAACTAAAGACTAAGTGGCTGAGTTCAAAATGTACATTATCCAACTCACAGTATGAAGGTTTTAATTATACTGTTTTGGAATCATTATCTTTACTTAAGAACGTTGTTTTGACAGATATTCCAGGTCACAGTCATTTTAAAGATTTAGCAGGGTGTTATTTCTTTAGTAATAAGGATTCATTTGGAATCGCATTAGAAAGAGCGCTAAGTATAGACTTAATAGATGTTGACTTTAGTGAATTTAATGAAGAAATTAATACTAATAATTTTATTAAAAGCTTATGAGAATACTATGGGGTGTTCCAACAGATTTATCTGTTAGAAATATCAGTGCTCCACGTGGTGGGCATATTTCAAACCTTAAAATGAAAGAACAGCTTTCTAGTCAATTTACCATCATCAATCCCATGTGGGCGGGTAATCGTTTTATTATAATGAGATATCTCGGCATTCTATTCTCTTGTTTTTTCAACAGTGTAATTTTTTTAGAAACCACCTATATACCTTTTAGCCTAATTTGTATATGTAAGAAAACAATATGTGTGGTAAGAGATTTAACTCTTTTAAAAGATACGGGAGTAAGAGGTTATATTTACCGCCGAGGGTTGATAAGAGCTAGAATTGTTATAGTTAATAGTAACTTTATGAAAGATAAATTATCTCCGTTTTTAAAGCGTGATTCAATGATAATTGTATTATTTCCCGACATAGGTGATTATACTAATATTGCTAAAAGAACTAAATTCAATAAGGTTGCTTTTATAAGTAGTGATAATGTTTTTCAAGATAAAGGTTATGACATGATAAATAAAATTTGTGAGTTACGACCAGATATTGAAATCTTTGTTTATGGAAAAAGAAATGCAAAACTAAACGATTACGGAAATCTTTGCTTTCGTGGCTATAAGTCATTCAAGCAAATAGGTCAAGATTGCCGGATTATCATTATTCCTAGTGCTTGGGAGGAACCGTTTGGAAGAATTGCATTAGAAGCAATAAGGGAAAACATGGAAATTGTTGCAGCTGATATTGGTGGTTTATCAGAAATTCTTCCTACTATGTACTTAATTAAAGGAGACATATCAGAATATGTATCTTTGATTGATGATTTTTTGTGTCATGATAGAGTTAGGCTAAGTAAATTATCACGATTAAAGATTTTAGATCGTTTCAAACCTGACTATAAAGGTTTATTTAATCAAATATATAATTCATGCTCCGTTTAATTTTTCTGTTATCAGTTTGTTACAGCTTAAGTGCTGGAACTGGTTATAGTTATATATTTTCAGGATTAATAAGTCTTTTATTTTTGATGCATCTGAATGTCAAGATTTCTGTATTTATTGTTTTTTTGACCCTAATATTATTTGGATTTTCGCTAATGAGTTTAGATGGGGTTTTTATCTTATATGGATTTTTTGGTATGATATTTTTGAGATTTCGAACTCCCCCATACCTTTTTATGTTTAATGTTTTGTTATTTATTACGATAATATCCCTCATTTCGGGTGTTACAAATCAAAGTGGACTCCTACAAGGCATATATTTTAAGCCGAATAATTTAGCCGTTTCTGTTTCAGCTGGTTCTGTATTGCTAATCCGATTACTCAACAAGGAAAATACTTCTTCATATCGTCTATATATTTATGGTATTGTATTTATCGTAGCGGCGGTACTTTCAGGAAGTCGTATAGCTATATTGGTTACTGCACTGCCTTACCTAAGATTATTGAAAGAGCGCCCTTATTATTTCCTAATCTTTTTATTTGCTCTTATAGCGGCTTATGATCAGGGGCTATTTGATGTTTTATTTGAAAAATTACTTAGGAGGGAAGACTTAATGGCGGACGAAAGACTAGTTATATGGGCTGAGGTGATTAATCGTTTAGAATTTATTAAATATGCTGATTTAATTGGCATTGAAAAGGGTTTACATAATACTTTTTTATTTTTACTTACCAATTTAGGTGGCTTCTTGGGATCACTTTTTTCTGTTCTAATTTTAATTAAATTTTATAAGTTGTCTCGTTTATTTGGATTTATGCTAATTTTGGTATTATTGATTTATTTGAATGTAGAGGTAATAGCTTACAAAGAGCTTTGGATAATTTCTGTATTTTTGATTGCTGAACTTAATTATAAAGAGTCTAGGAAAGCTTTATTACAGCGTCAACTCAGTATTAAATAGCTATCCGTCATTTGATTTTATAACAATTGTTTTATAAACTTTCTTTTGACTGTAGTTGTAAGATTTTATTCTAGAAACAGTAAATTTAATTGAATTGCAATGTAAATTATAAATCGTCAATAGTTAATAAACTAATTCCTCAAGCTTATGAATAATAAAATATTTAATATTTTTATATGTCCAGTATGTAAAACTTCCGGATTGAATGTGACTAAAGAAGCTTTTTTTTGCGAAAACAGTAATTGTATAAAGTCTCAAAATCCATTTCACACAGTTAATTCAAAACCTGTATTAATAAACTTCGAAGAATCTGTTATAGATGAAGATAGTTTCATTAATAATGTAGGAAAAAGTATTGTGAAAAGGCGTAATTCTTATATCAGTAAATTTCTCAGGTTTATTTTTAAAGGACAGAATAAACAGACAATTAACAATTTTTCAGATTTAAAAAATAAGATGCTTTCAATATCAGATCCAAAAATATTAATTATAGGTGGTGGTGAGATTGGATCTGGACTTAATGATTTCTATTCACATCTTCAGAAAGATATTATTGCATTTGATATATATAACTCTGATAATGTAGATTTCATCTCTGATGCACATTATATTCCGATTGGTAAAAATCATTTTGATCTTGTAATAATTCAAGCTGTATTGGAACATGTTTTGAATCCTAATCAAGTTGTATCTGAAATTTATAAAGTTTTAAAGAAAGATGGGATGATCTATGCTGAAACCCCGTTTATGCAACATGTGCATGAGGGGCCTTTTGATTTTACCCGATATACTGAGTCAGGTCATAGATTTCTATTTAGAAATTTTAAACAGATTTCTTCTGGTTATATTTCAGGAGCTGGTACATCGTTAATCTGGTCATTAGATTTTTTCTTTTCAGGTATATTTAGATCTAGATATGCAGGTAAAATTTCACGGATTATATTTTTTTGGTTACGATTTTTTGATAATATTATTCCAGATTCATTTAATATAGATGGTGCTTGTGGAGTATATTTCATTGGCCAAAAATCAGATTACATTATGAGTGGAAACGAGATAATCAAATATTATCAGGGAAATCAAAAATTAAACTAATAGAAAGCGCCGTATCCAAAAGTCATTTATAGAATTTTTTTTGTAGTTGATGTTAATTGGTTTTTCCTTTTTCAAAGAAAAGAAATGGTATTAAGTGCTCAAAAGTTTAGTTAATATGTAACAGTAGTTATTGCAAACACTGTAATGAAATCTAAAATAGAGAGTAATTCAGCTATTACTGCTGGTTTAATTGTTAAAAAAAACATTTCATTGAATAAAATTAAATATACAAAAATAGCATTAGTGGAAAACACTGGTCTTGATTTTTATAAATCTAGATTAAGATATGCATTATTTCTTCAAAGTTTGAACTATGATGTTTATGCTATAGTTCCTGATGACGGTTTTGTAGAAAAAATTAAATTTTCGGGTATTAATGTAATTTCAGTATCCAATAATATTCGAGGTTATGGAATATTAAATAAACTAATATTTGCCAAACACTTAATTAAGATTTTCAGGTCCAATAAATTTGATATTATTCATACCTACAGATTGCAGCCAAATATCATCGGAACATTTATTGCTGGGACTTTTACAAGAGCAAAAATAGTTAATCATATCACTGGACTTGGTACAGCTTTTATTCATTCTTCAATTAAATATAAATTTCTTCAATTCATTACTAAGAGACTAT
>Ga0075444_10001660_pt1 | contig 13671 bp, 10 predicted proteins | sample CoawatmetaG01DNA_FD_76836 | JGI IMG/M metagenome (GOLD analysis project Ga0075444, IMG submission 76836) | Marine microbial communities from the West Antarctic Peninsula - Coastal water metaG017-DNA | ecosystem: Environmental > Aquatic > Marine > Coastal | place: Atlantic Ocean: West Antarctic... | reverse complement strand
CTTTAATGTTATATTTTTAAATAAACTTAAAGCGTAATTTCATAATATTCTGGATATATAAAATAGTGTCTTATAATAATATTTTTTTAAATAAAACAATCTTAATTACTGGTCTTACTGGATTTAAAGGAAGCTGGTTAGCAATATGGTTAACTCATCTTGGAGCCAAAGTAATAGGTTTATCTGTTGATATTCCAACAGAGCCTTCAAACTTTGTAGTGTCAAATGTTAATGAGTATGTCAAGGATTTAAGAGTTGAAATTAGAGATGCAAAAAGAGTAAGGCAATTAGTTTTAGATTCACAGCCTGATTTTGTATTTCATATGGCTGCCCAAGCTCTTGTTCGTAAATCATATGAAAATCCCCTTGATACTTTAACAACAAATTCTATTGGTACAGCAAACGTTCTAGATGCATTAAGATATCTAGAAAAAAAAGTTGTAGCTATTATGATTACAAGTGATAAGGCATATGACAATGTTGAGTGGTCTTGGGGTTATCGTGAAATAGATAAACTTGGAGGTGTTGACCCCTATAGTGCTTCTAAAGGCATGGCTGAAATTGCCATTCGCTCATATGTTGAATCTATATTTAATAAACCTGATATTGATGTTAGAGTTGGAATTACTCGTGCTGGAAACGTTATAGGAGGAGGAGACTGGGCAAAAGATCGAATTGTTCCAGATTGTATGAATGCTTGGTCACATAGTACTGTTGTTGATATTAGAAATCCAAATGCTACCAGGCCATGGCAACATGTTCTTGAGCCATTAAGTGGATATTTGTCCCTTGCACAAGAACTATATGCTAGAGAAGATAAAAATGGAGAGCCCTATAATTTTGGCCCACCTGCAAATCAAAACTATACGGTAGGAGAGCTTATAGATGAAATGTCAAGTTATTGGGAAAATGTTCGTTGGAATGATATTTCCAAAGACTTTGTGCATCTTCATGAAGCTGGATTGTTAAAACTCAACTGTGATAAAGCACTATCTGACTTAAAATGGTTGCCAACATTGCAATTTGAAGAAACGGTTAGAATGACTGTTGAATGGTACAAGGAGTTTTATGAACGAAATTCTGAAACAATGTATGATTACTCTTTGTCTCAAATTATAGAATATACTCAACTTGCCCATAGCCGTAAATTAGACTGGGCTAAAAATCATGAATGACATCTTAGACATTGATGGGGTTTTGTTAACACCACTTAAAATAATGGATGTTGAAGGTGGAAATGTTTTCCATGGAATGAGGTCTTATGATCCTGGCTTCGCTGGATTTGGAGAGGCTTATTTTTCTTCAGTTGAATCAAAGGCAATAAAAGCCTGGAAACGCCATCATCAGATGGTATTAAATTTAATTGTGCCATTAGGTTCGGTTCGTTTTGTAATATATGATACTCGCCAGAACTCTTCAAGCTATGGAAAGTGTGAAGACGTGATTCTTTCACAGAAAAATTACTATCGATTGACTGTTCCTCCGATGTTATGGTTGGGTTTTCAGGGTATGGGAGAGAGTGCAAATATGTTGCTTAATATTGCTAATATTACGCATTCTCCAGAAGAAGTTGATAGAAAAGAAATGAATGAAATTAAATATGATTGGGGGTTTACTAAATGAAGGTAATAATTCTTGCAGGTGGCTTTGGAACAAGACTATCTGAGTATACAAAAACTATTCCTAAACCAATGGTAACAATAGGCGCTCATCCTATGCTTTGGCATATTATGGGTGGTTTTGCTCGTTTTAATCATAAAGATTTTTTTATAGCACTTGGCTATAAGGCCGAAATTATCAAGGAATATTTTCTTAACTACAGGTCTTTAAATTCAGATTTTACTGTTAATCTTGAAAATGGAATAATAGAGCCTCTTCAGTTAGATGATAAGGACTGGCGGGTAACCTTGATTGACACTGGTATGGATTCCATGACAGGTGGTCGAATTAAACGACTCCAGTCATTAATAGGAAATGAAACTTTTATGCTGACCTATGGGGATGGAATTGCTAATATTGATTTGAATGCATTGTTGAAGTTTCATAAGAGTCATGGAAAAATGGTAACAGTTTCTGCAGTTCATCCAATTGCTCGTTTTGGTGAGCTAGAAATTGTTAATCAGAAAGTTACTGCTTTTCAAGAAAAACCACAAACTAATCAGGGGTGGATTAATGGTGGTTATTTTATTATTGAGCCAGAGTTTTTTGATTTAATTGAGGGGGACCAGACTATATTAGAAAGAGAGCCACTTGAAAAAGCTGCTAGTATGGGCCAGTTAATGGCTTATCAGCATGCTGACTTTTGGCATTGTATGGATACAAAGCGAGATAGAGATTTTCTCAATGACTTGTATGAGTCAGGAAATCCATCCTGGGAAAATTTTTAGAATGAATTTTGAAACAATTCGATTATCTAAATCCTGCATAGGTAGTCTTGAAAAAGAAGCCGTAATTGATGTTCTAGACAAAGAGTATTTAGGTATGGGCCCAAAAGTTGAAGAGTTTGAGCAACTTCTATCTGAATATTTTGGTCGACCAGCAGTATGTGTTGTAAATGGAACTGCAGCTTTACATCTTGCTCTTCAAGCTATTGGGGTAAAAAGGGGTGATGAGGTACTAGTACCTTCAATTACATATGTGGCATCATATCAAGCAATTTCTGCTGCAGGCGCCATTCCAATATCGTGTGATATTGATCAAGGTACATTTTGTATTGATGTCGAAGACGCTAAGAGACGAATAACTGATAAAACTGTAGCTATAATGCCAGTCCATTATGCTGGAGGTACTGGTATGATTTCAGCTTATTATGAGCTTGCACATAAGTATGGCTTGAGAGTTATAGAGGACTCTGCGCATGCATTAGGATCGTCATATAATGAAAAATTAATTGGCTCTTTTGGGGATATTGCCTGCTTTAGTTTTGATGGTATCAAAAATATTACCTCAGGAGAGGGTGGCTGTATTGTAACCGAGGATCCTTTGGTTCTTAAAAAGATCAAAGATGCTAGGTTGCTTGGTGTAGAGAATGATACTGAAGCAAGATTCAAAGGCCAAAGAACTTGGGATATAAGTGTTTCAGAGCAAGGGTGGCGTTATCATATGAGTGAGATAATGGCAGCTATAGGAATTGTTCAATTTAATAGGCTTGAAGAGTTCTCGAAGAGTCGACAGTTACTAGCAAGAAGATATAATAGTAATTTTGAACAAATTAAAAGATTAAGGCCAATGATAAATAATTTCCAAAACATTGTTCCTCATATTTATGTTTTGAAAATAGACGGACTTACTGATAGGAATCTTCTTAGAAAAAAAATGTTGGCTGAGGGTATTGAGACCGGTATACATTATCCACCTAATCATTTGTTGAAATATTTTAGCAATCAGAATAATGAATCATTACCCGTTACCAATCAATATTTTCCTCAACTTTTATCACTACCTTTGCATCCAGAGCTATCTTTTGATGATGTTGATAAAGTCTGCAATGTACTTATTTCTATACTTAAAGATTTATAAAGTAACTTTATGTATATTTGGATTTTTCTTTCTTCAGTATAAGGATTAAACTTTTGGAAAGTAAACATATATATATTAGTCGCTTATCTTTTTTTATTATATGGCACAATCGGCTTATGAGTGAAAAAGTCAATTATGTTTTTAGTGTATATAGTTATCATCACGGCTTCATTATTCAATTTCTTCGAAGTTTTTTTGGTATTGATGATACTTTTAATTTCTTCATCCGTTTTTATAGAGTATTTGGCGTTAATCTTGTTAAGATCAAAACAGGTAATCAAGTAGTTGATTTTCATAAAAAACAAATTCTAGCACTAAATTCATTTAATCAATTTCTTACTAATTATGAGCAAAGCAAGTTCATATTATCAGACGAATATACATATCCAAAAAATGTAAGTATAGATAAACGAAATCCATGGCTTCTTCAGAGATTAAAAGAAGAGCATTGGAAACTGTATGTGGATTTTTTTATATTTAATATTGAGTACAAAGATAATATATATTTTTGGATTGATAAGAGCTGTGTTCAAAAAGGTTTCAGAGAAATTGTTCAAAAGACCTTAGGTATTAAAATAATAGAGTTAAAACTTTCATCGAGACTCTTTGAATCGTTCTTTGTGGCAGCTCATGCTTTTGTTATATTTAGTAAGACTTTTTTTAGGGCTTTTGGTTTCGGAGTTAGACAAATTCCTAAAGGTATTATCGCAGTAGAATTTGTTGACCCTAGTTTAAATTCAAAATCTGTTACCCATTCAGATTTTCTACTTTCAGAGCATGTTGGTAAAAAAGATTTAGTTCGATATTGTGGTACAAAGAATTCTGAATATAAAGAGAATTACTATGAGTGTAAAGATGTTATTTTTCTTGATCAACTAACTTTAAGTTGGAGAGAGGCTTTTGAAATTATGAGTTATGGATTAACGGTATTGAAATCATCATTATTTAATAGTCGATCATTTCGTCAATATTTTCAAGAGTTAGAGGTGTATAGGCATCATATCTTACTATGCTCCATGTTTAGAAGAAGTAATATTAGTGTGCATTTTTTTACTACGTTTGCTAATGGTAAAACTGGTCTCAGAAATATTTCTGCCTGTGTTACCAGTGCATGCCATAAATATAATATTGTGAGCTGCTCTAATCAAACTAGAGTTCAATATATTGACGATTGTTGGTATTATTTTGAGGCCTTTGACGTCTTCTTTATATGGGGACAGGCATGGATTGAAAGTTTAAAGATGACCAACTATATTGATCATTTTGAGATAGTTGGCTGCCCTTATATGAATTCTTATGAGTTGTTATCAAACTCACATATTGCTAATAATAAACATTCTATATGTATGATTCTTGGCGATGTGCTAGAAGATTATCCTTCACATTACACGAGTGATTATACGAAAAAATCATTAATAATTCTTTTCGAGGGCATAAAGAATTTTGTTTTAATTGGTAATGAAGTAGATTTAACTATACGTTTAAAAAGAGTGAATTCGATCAAGATAGTGGAATCCTTTATTGAGAGTCTTTCATATGAAGGCTTCACAATTGTGATTGATGATGTTATTGGAGAATCATATCAACAATTAATAGTCAATTCTGATTATATATTTTCAATTGGCTTTACTTCTCCAGGTATGGAGGGAATTCTATTGAATAAAAGGGCGGCTTATATTACTGAATATTCTGGTATTTACAGCCATCTTGTGTCAGAGATAGCCGATCAATGTATTTTAAGTAACTCTAAAGAAGTCTTCCAATTTCTGGAAGGAAAAACTACAGTGAATTCAGATTTACTTGATAAATTAGATCCATTTCGCGATTTTCAAGTTTCTAATAGGATTGGAAAATTTATAAAGAGTGAAGTATTAAATAAGTATGATAAAAATTTAAATGACATATCAAGTCTTAAAACGTAAATATGATAAAAACTATTCACACTTATTCCCACTATAATAGAGTACCTCAACTCTATGAGTTAACATTACACAGGAAATATAATGAAACATAGATATTTAATTGGCCTAAATCTTGGAAAAGTTGATCCATCTGTTACTCTTTTTAAAGATACTAAAGTAATGTTTCATATTGAGGAAGAGCGTTTTACGAGGACAAAAAAAGGGATTGGACAAGACCCTATAAATGCACTCAAATATTGTCTTACCCAAATCCCAAATGGCATTGCTGATGTAGAGGCCATAAATCTGGGTTTTGATCATGATATGTTTAATCTAGAGGTCCCATCCTACTATATTGAGGAGTGGCAGCTTTATCCAAAAAAACCCCAAGAAGCTGGTAACTATGAATTAAATAGGTTAAAAGAAAAAAATTCAGAAAATATCGTATATAGAATTCAAGGTATTTTAGAGAAAATTGGGGTTGATCGAAAATATTGCCCTAAAATAAATTGGTACAATCATCATTATTGTCATGCTCTTTCAGCGCACTTATCTAGCCCATATGAGAGTAGCCTTTCTATTGTAGTTGATGCAAATTCAGAATTAGATACCACTTCAGTATGGATTGCAAATGGTGTTAATCTTGAAAAGATTTATTCTAAAACTCTTCCCCATTCTTTGGGTTGGCTTTATAGGTCCTTCACACTCTTTTGTGGCTTTGATGCTTATGAGGGAGAAGGTATGCTGATGGGTTTGGCTCCATATGGTAGGCCAAATAAAGAAATTTCAAAGAAGATTGAAAAGATTCTCCAGTGGGTTGAAGATGAAGACGGTTTATTTGATTTTTTTATAGATCCAGAGTACGTCTATTTGGGAGAAAGATCTCAGAATAATAAGTCATTAACAAAGAAGCTAGTTGAAACTTTTGGTAATCCAAGCCAAATGGTAGAAACTCCCACTCAATACTACAAAGATATTGCGTATGCAATACAAGATAGATTTGAGAAAACACTAGCAAAATTTGTTGAAAGATTTGTAAAACAAACGGGGCAGACTAGGGTTACTCTGTCTGGCGGTGTTTTTCTTAATTGCAAGGTAACAGGATTTATATGGAAGGAGACTTCATTAATTAAAGATATATACATTGTACCCATGGCTGGAGATGATGGTATTGGCATAGGTGCGAATATGGCTTATTGTATTGAAAATATTTCAAGAATTAGGTCTGCTTATAGTTTGGAAAATGTTTATTTGGGTAATGAATATTCTGACGAAGAGATTAAGTATTCTATAGAGAATTTTGAACTACGTAATGACTTCAAAAATCTGCAACAATATCTATCATTAACAAAGTTCTTAGAGCTTTCTTGCGAACCAGAAGAGTTGAAAGAAACCTTACTTGACAGTCATGGCTATAACGATATGAATGGTATTGTGAAAAATTTTTTAAGAGATAGAATGTCTACACCAGAAAATTTAACTCGTTATGTTGCAAAATGCATCTCTGAAGGAAAAATTATCGGCTGGTTTCAGGGCAGAATGGAGGCAGGACCTCGAGCTTTAGGCGCACGCTCAATACTTGGAGACCCTAGAAGGATGCAAAGTCTTGACAGCATAAATAGAAAAGTTAAATTTAGACAGTCCTGGCGACCATTTTGTCCAACTGTGTTGGATGAAGATGGAGAAAAATATTTTAAAAAGGTTACTCAATCTCCTTATATGATTAATACATTTGATGTTACTAAGTTAGCTGAAAAAGATGCCCCTGCTATTGTGCATGTAGATAAAACAGCGAGGCCACAGTTTTTGAATAAAAAAACTAATCCTCTTTATTATTCACTTTTGTCAGAATTCAAAATGCTCACAGGTGTTCCAATTTTAATGAATACAAGTATGAATATAAAAGGAGAGCCAATTTGTCGTTCACCAGAAGATGCTTTAAATATGTTTTTTGCTACTGATATTGATATATTAGCAATTGGTAATTATATATTTGAAAAGTAATTTAAATAATTTTTAGATAACTAAAATAATATCTTTTAGTTCTAATTTACTAAGCCTGCTCTAAGAGTATCCTTTCTAATGCTATTTTTCTATTTAATGTAAATAATATATGTTTGTAAAGTACGCCTCTGGTCAGCAGCTTTCTAAGTTTATTAAAGCTCTTCAGGAGCTTTTTATTCGCAGTTTACTTTCCCCAGAGAAAATGGCTATTTGGAACTTAGTCACTATTATTGCTGGTACTTTTGCAATGTTTCAGGCGAGTATTATTACCGCAGGCCACCGATTAATAACTCAGTCACATGGTGCAAATGACAGTGTGGACCGATTAATTTCAATACGAGGAAATACCATTTTTTTAGAGATATTTCAACAGACAATCCTAGCATGTTTGTTGTTGTTTTTGGCGCCTTTTATATGGGGAGATTCTGATCAGCTGGGAGGCTTAATATTTTATTGTGCAGCTGCAGTAATGATAACTAACGCATTGATTGCTCTATTAACTGAAGTGCATGAAGGTTCTAGTTTATTTGGCCGCCTTGGGATATTATTACCAATAAATGCATTGATTCAGGCAACGATGATTTTTCTTGGTGCCTATTATTTTGGGTTAGCTGGATTAGCATTTGGATCAATTATAGGACTGAGCCTGAATGTTTTATTTATGTTTGCCTCTATGAAATTGATGAATATGAGATGGTTCAGTCATCTAGATTCCAAAATGAGTAGAGACCTTACTAAAACTGGTATCTTCTACCGTTTATCTGATTTGCCAACATCTATTTTTTATTATTCAGATGCAATAATTGCCTCTTTTTGGTTAGAGCCAGTCAGCTTGGCATTTTATATGACAGCGCGGATATTGGCTAGTTTTTCTACTCAGTTAATCGTTGTTATAAATCGTATGGGTATAGCCGAGTTAGGGAATAAAATTGGTGCGCAACTTAGCAATAATAGAATTGCTAATTATCTTTCATTAAGATTCGTTTTTGTCTATTTAATCATCATACCCATTTTGTTTGCGATCATTGAACCTAGTTTGAGATGGGTTTTGCCAGAGTTATTACCTAAGTATGAAGGAAGCTTAGTTGCCATCCCTTATCTACTTCTAGGGACACTTACCTCTGCGCGAGCCTTGCTTATTAGAAATTATTGGATTCAGAAGAAGATGATGAGAAAAATTCTATATTCTGGCCTATTAGGTTTAGTGGGAATGGCATTAGTTTTAATAATAGGATTAATTTGGTTTGATGATATTGGAATTTTTGAATTAGCACTGTTAACATTAATAGGACAAATACCATATTCGTTATATATCTTATTCAAAGTATCCAGTTCTAAAAACTCTTTAATGCATATGAGCTATCGTCTAATGGCGTTTATATTAAGTTTAATATGTATCTTTGCAATTTTCCAATTTAATGGAAGTATAGGTCAGGAGAAAATTGGTACAGTTATTAGTTTAATACAGGATATTGGGCTTGGGCTTATTATTGCAGCACCATTTACTTTTATTGGTTTGAAAGCTATTATTCTAATAAAAGAAGAAAATATTGTTTCTTAAAGCTTGATTAAAAAAACTTACTCTAAACATATATTAAACATAAAAATGACTAAATTATATTTGACTCGCTTAGATTATAGCCAGAAAAAATCTGGAAATATTTTTGCCCTTGGGCTATGGTGTTTGTCAAAAAATGAATTACATGATTTTCCAGATGTTAATAATAATATTTTAAGTTATATAGCTGGGAGTAATAATAATATCCTCATATCTAACCAAGAGGTTAAAGTAGCTTATGAGAAGATACTCCCTTATTTAGCTGAACAATTGAATACAATACACGAACAAAGTCTGAGTAAGAAATTTTGGAGTGTTCTTGTTGGTTACTGGCTTATGCAATATCTAGGTGTTCTTCATAATCGTTATCAAATATTAGTTAATGCCCATGAAAAAGTTCCTAATGCACAAGTCTTCCTTATACCTAGTAATAATGAATGGATTGCAACAGATACAGATGAATATTCAACGGGGCTTTTTTCTGACAGACTAAATCACCAGCTTTTTGGTCAAATTATTCGAGTACGTAAACTTTTTCAGATAGAAGATCTAAATGGGTTAGTTAATAATAATATTGAACGCATTGGTAGGAAGCCAGGTAGTGAGAATTTGAAGAGGACTGTGTTTTTTTTATCATGTTTATTTGGCAAATTTAATAAAGTTGTTTTTGTGCGTTCATATCTCCCTAAAAAATTAGTATTTAAACTATCATTAAAATTTTTCTCCATACCTATTTTAGGCACACCAAAGCTAAAATTTGTTGCGGAAAAAATCGACATACAAAAACGTAATTTTTTAGGCTCGAAGTTACCAATAGAGGCAACAGATTTTGAATGCTTAGCAATGGAATTATTGCCTAAAAATATTCCAACTATATTTGTAGAAAAACTGCCCAACCTCCTTCGAATTGCTAATTATTTAAGACCAAAAAAAGCTAAAGTGTTTATAACAGCAAACGCATTTTCTTCACAAGAAATATATAAAGTTTGGGCTGGAAATGCACTAAGTGATGTTGGGGGCGCTCATGTTATTCTTCAGCATGGTGCAAACTATGGGCAATCTAAAGTATATAGTGATGAAGATTTTGAAACTGGAAGTTGCAGTGCCTTTTTTACATATGGTTGGCGAAATAAATTTAAAAAAAATGTATTTTCATTAGTAGCCTCAGCAAAATTAGGTGGGATTGGAGCTTATCAAAATAATGTACCTATAAGTAATCCAGAAGGAGATGTATTATGGGTACTTGCATCATTTCCTCGTTTCCAGTACACTCAATGGACTGCTCCACAAGGCCCAGAGTTTTTGAAATATTTAAATGAACAAGGGTTGTTTTTGAAATCATTATCTCCCATTGTAAAGAAAAAAATAATATGCCGTCCATACATGTATGATTATGGTTGGGGAGATTTGCAATTCATTAAGATGCTGGGTGGTACTTTCCAATGCGATTTAAAAAGAAAGCCTTTACAGGGCTTAATTAAAAAAGCAAATTTGACTGTTTTTTCATATAATTCTACTTCAGTCATGGAGGCAATGGCTTTGAACGCACCAACAATATGTTTTTGGGATTCAAAGGCTTGGGAGTGGCGAAGTGAAGCAATGTCAATATTAAAAAAATTACAGGAAGTAGGTATCTATCATGATGGCGCAGAATCTGCAGTTGCATTTATCAATAAACGATTTCTTTTAAATGATCTAGATAAGTGGTGGCAATCTTCTTCTGTCCAAAATGCTAGAGAGGTTTATTGTAGAAATTATGCAAATACTGGGGATAATGAATATGAACAATGGAGCCTTAAAATTAAAGAATGGTTAGGTTAATAAATAAGTTAAGCGTATATTTAACGCATCGAAGCGTTAATTAAATTAAGTATAATAATGTGAATTTTATTGGTTTGAAAAATGAAAAATGAAAAAAAATAAATTAAAAATTGTAATAATTACAACCCCGATTCGACCTATTCCTACAGAGTACCCTCCAATTGGTGCATTGAGTGTAGTTAAGTCATTAGAGGATGCCGGTTATTCGTCAACTAAGTTTTATGATATTGATATGTTAAGGCCTTCTTATGAAGAGGGATTAAACCATATACTTGATTTTAAGCCAGATATTGTTGGTATAAGTGCTGTGGTATCTACAGCTTATGAATATACTAAAAAACTCTCACTAGAAATTAAAGAGAAATCACCAAATACTTCAATCATATTAGGTGGTAATTTAGGGGCGAGTGCTGAAATTTTACTGGAATATACCGGTATAGATTTTGTTGTTGTAGGCGAAGGTAATTCTGTGATTGTTGACTTTATGGACACTTATATTTCGGAAGATTTATTAAAATCGTATACTAATGTTCCAGGTTTAGTTTTCTTAGATGAGAGTCAAGCCCTTATTAATACTGGTTATGCCGATCAAATAAGTAAGGAAAAAATTTATGATATTGATTGGAAAATATTAGAAGACCATTCAAAAATTGAGAGTTTTTTCGTACCTGCTACTAAGTCAATTATAGCCCAATCAACTTTTAGATACGATAAGAGATCTAAAGAAGAACATCGACAAAATAAAACCATTGGAACGCTTGTTGCCTCTAAGGGCTGTGTTGCAAAATGTACTTTTTGTCATAGATGGGATAAAGGGATACGATATATACCGATCGAAGTTCTTAGAACAAGGATAGAGAAAATTATAAAGGAATATAATGTAGGGTTCATAACCTTTGGAGATGAAAATTTTGGAAGCCACCATGGCTGGTTAAGTGAATTTTGCGAGATGATAAAATCATTCGATATTTTATGGCGTGTTAGTGGAATGAGAGTAAATAGGGTTGACCCAGAGCATTTAGTTATGATGAAAGAAGCAGGTTGCTCTGCAGTATATTTTGGCATGGAAACAGGAAGCGCTAAAATGCTGGAGATTATGGAAAAAAAAGTTAAATTAGAAGATAATTATAACGCTATGCAATGGATTGTTGATGCCGGCTTGCATACAACTATTCAGCTTGTTCTTGGTATGCCAGGCGAAGATAAATATACAATACGTGAAACTGGAGAATTTGTTAAGTTTTCGGCAATGCTTTCTAAAGATAATAACCCCCTAGACTTGAGTATCAACTATGCTCAGGCGCTACCTGGAACTCCTTTATATGAGTTTGCTAGAAAGAAACAACTTATAGGGACAGATAGTTTTTCAGAAGAAAAATATTTGCTTATGATTTCAGATCGTGATTCTAGTGATGAAGCTACTACCCTTAATTTTACGGGGATTCCACAAGTTATTTCAGAGTCATGGCGCCCATATTTAATTGCTGTTGCGGCAAGTGCTTACATTGAAAAATTTGGAAGAAAAAATTATATTAAACAGCTTCAGTTGTCTCACTATTTCGAAGTTTTAAATGATGAAGATACAAACTTTTCAAAAGAATCAGGGTATTTTAATTTTCCCAAAGAAAAAATTGATTTAAGGGGGACTACTGATTCAACAAATGAAACTTGGGCTCCAATGACTATGAAGGATGGACAATTACCAAGCTTTTGGAAAATTGTTTCTCAAAAACAATGGCGAGTTTTGTTTGTTGTATATCCCATGACAATATATCATTTAAGATTTTTTCTTCCAATGCTTGTTTTCTTGTACGCATTTTTTAGGCAAGACAGTTCTTATGCCATAAGTCTGCTTAAAGAGTATATTCTGTGGAGGTTCAATAAGATTTTGCACCCATTTAGTTCTGATGAAAAAATTGAGAAAAAATCTCTTAGAAAAATTGTAAAAAATGATCTTGAAGTTATATCTACTGATTTACTTGCGATGGATCCACTTCGACAGGGTCGCTAAAAAAGTGAATTTAAGAACATTATTAAAGACTATCGTACGACCAATATACAATAATAATTTTGGGCGATACTTAGTGGATAAAACTTTAAAGTTCTTTTGGTACAATAAGCCTTTAAGGAAATATTTTACGCATAATTTTACTTCAGGGTATTTAGCTGTAGGTGAACAAAATAATTATTGTATCTCGCCTGAATGGATAACGCTAGATATTTCTAATGCTGATTTTAATTATGATATTCGTCAGCATAAGCCTTTCCCTTTTGCCGATGAAAGCGTGACAATAATTTATTCTTCACATATGATTGAGCATCTTCCAGAAAACACATGCCTTTATTTCTTTGAAGAGGCTTATAGGATGTTAAAAAAAGGTGGTGTTTTAAGATTAGAGGGCCCTGATACTGAAAAATTAGTCGATGAATACAAAAAAGGTAATGAGTTATTTTTCATCAATATGCTAAGTAAAGAAGAAAAAAAGCAATATGGAAAATCTCTTCAGTGTCACGATGTATTTGTTGGACAGATTTCGTGCTTCATAGAGCGAGGTGTTCATCTGCCTGTAAGAATTACAAAAAATGAGGTTGATGAAAAAATTAAGATATTGTCCCCTGCTGAATTTGCTGACTGGTGTATTTCCTTTCAAACAAATGAACAAAGACAAAGTGGAGGTCACATTAATTCAATTTATCTTGCTAAATTAGCCAAAGCATTGAAATTATCGGGGTTTAAAAAAATACATAATATGAAAGTGGGTGAGTCAAGTGATTCTATTATGCAAGAAAAGCTAAAAGGAATAGAAAGAGCGCATCGTGATTACTTTTCAATTTATGTTGAAGCAAAAAAATAACTTGATTTAGGTG
>Ga0075444_10001658_pt1 | contig 13676 bp, 8 predicted proteins | sample CoawatmetaG01DNA_FD_76836 | JGI IMG/M metagenome (GOLD analysis project Ga0075444, IMG submission 76836) | Marine microbial communities from the West Antarctic Peninsula - Coastal water metaG017-DNA | ecosystem: Environmental > Aquatic > Marine > Coastal | place: Atlantic Ocean: West Antarctic... | reverse complement strand
GTCATAGGTGCAGCCCAAAGCTACCCTGATAGCTCATCTAAAGGTGAAGCCATTGTCTTTCCCACTAGCGGCGACTTTAATAACCACACTGACGGACAAATAATTTTCCAAGCTGGAACCAAACTGCTAAAAGCTGAAAATGGTGAGCAGCTCGTTACCGATGGTGGGCGCATATTTGCCGCTGTGGGTCTGGCCGACAAAATGGCAGATGCTCGAGAGCGTGCCTACCAATTAATTACCACTGTTCAATGTCAATCGCTTGATTATCGTCGGGATATCGCAAAGAGGGAAGCTACGTGCCAATCAAAATAGCTGTACTTGTTTCAGGCCGTGGCTCTAACTTAGAGGCGATTCTTGCCGCCATAGAAAAGAAAGAGTTAGAAGCAGAAATTGCCGTGGTGCTCTCTAACAACCCTGATTCTTACGCTCTAAAAATTGCCAAGAAACACAACATTCCCACCGTTAGTGTTGACCATCGTGGCATCTCGCGCAAAGAGCACGAAAAGCAAGTCTTGCAAAAGCTGAAAAAGTTCGCCCCTGATTATCTTGTTTTAGCTGGCTACATGCGCATTTTGTCTGGTGATTTTCTCACCCACTTCAAAGACGACAATGGCCTCTATCGTGTCATCAATATCCATCCATCCCTGCTCCCTGCCTTCCCGGGCAAGTCGGCTTATGAAGATGCCTTCAACTATGGCGTAAAAATATCTGGTATCACCGTTCATCTGGTAGACGAACAAGTAGATCACGGCCCCATCCTCGCTCAAGGTGTCTTTGAACGCAAAAGCGGTGACACTCTCGAAACTTTCCAGGCTCGTGGCTTGGAGCTAGAGCACAAACTATTTCCCCAGGTGCTGGCCCAACTGGCCAATTCTAGCTTGGCTGCGATGACCAATCTCAACCAAGAAAATCAGAAAGAGAGTGCCGAAACTAAAATTAGTACTAGTAATGAGCACAACGAAGATCTCTGTGTCGCCATCGTGCCCAAAGCAGCTGCAGCAGGTGGCAAATTGACAAGCCTAGCTCTGCCTCTTTATTGGCTCAGTGGCAAGAATCTAGAACAAACAAAAAAGCTCATGGCCGCTCTCAAAGAAATTCTTGCCGACCAACTCTTAGAAGATGTCTGGTGCGTGGTTGCTAGTGAACGCAGCAGTTGGCTTTCACAGTGGCGTGAGCAAGGCTTCAAGTGGTTTGCCGAAAGACAATATTTGCCAGGCGTGACTGACAATTTGGCTCGCACAGTTGAAGAAGCAATTAAACTGAGCGGTCTGGAGAGCGCCGGCAAAGAGACTTCAGAAGAAGGTCACATTAGAGTAGCCTCGGGCTCAGCCTATCTCTTTGATGATTCTCTCAACATCAAACAGGTAGAAAATCACTGCCGCTACCGCCACTATCATCCGGTCACCGACAAATTCCGCATTCACGACCTGACAGCCCCGCACTTGTCTAAACTACTTGAATTTCCTCAAGTCCATCTGCCTGGCACTCCAGAACCAGAAGTTGTAGCGCTGAACCTGAGCGATACTGAACTGGAAAACTTGAGTCGAAAGCGTACGTTGGCTCTCAATTTAACTGAGATGCAGGCCATCCGAGCTTACTACGAGCAACCCTCAGTGGTAGAAGAGCGCTCACAGTATGGTCTGGGTCAGTGGCCCACTGATGTAGAACTAGAAGTAATCGCCCAGACCTGGTCTGAGCACTGCAAGCACAAAATCTTCAATGCCATCATTCACGAAAAGAGCGCACACGTTAAAGCGGTTCAGACTCTTACCATGAGTATGGCTGGCACCTCAGCCACTAAACCAGCGAGAAAAACCGAAGCGCGCACAATCACTAGTTTGTACAAGAGCTATGTGCAGGCTTCGACCAAGAAGCTGGCCGAGAAGCGCACTGATTTACTTTCAGTCTTTGTTGACAATGCTGGAGTAATTAAATGGAACGACGACTGGGGTATCTGCTTCAAAGTCGAAACCCACAACTCACCTTCGGCCTTAGAGCCTTACGGTGGCGCTCTCACCGGCATACTTGGAGTCAATCGCGACATTCTCGGCACCGGGCTTGGTGCTAAGCCAATCTGCAACACCGATGTCTTCTGTTTTGCCTATCCTTCGCAAGATCTGGTCAACCGACCTACTATGTTGCCAGCCCAGTCAATTATTCAAGGTGTACGCAAAGGCGTACAAGATGGCGGCAATAAGAGCGGTATTCCTACTGTCAATGGTGCGGTCTATTTCCACCCTGGCTACCGCGCTAAGCCCTTGGTATTTTGTGGCACTGGTGGTCTTCTCCCGCTTACGGTTGACGGCAAGTGTGGCTACGAGAAACACACCCAAAATGGCGATGCCATTATTATGGTAGGTGGTCGTGTTGGTAAAGACGGCATTCACGGAGCGACATTCTCCTCTGAAGCATTAAACGTAGACTCGCCGGTTTCGGCAGTACAGATAGGCGACCCATTTACACAAAAGCGAGTGACCGACTTCATTCTAGAAGCACGAGATCTTGGTTTGATATCAGGTATCACCGATAACGGTGCTGGTGGTCTCTCCTCCTCAGTTGGCGAGATGGCCCAGATAACTGGCGGCGCCACCCTTGAAGTCGATCACATTCCGCTTAAATATCCCGGATTGGCCGACTATGAAATTGTCATATCCGAATCGCAAGAGCGTATGACCTTATCTTCAACCAAAATCGAAGAACTGAAAGAGCTAGCCGAGAAACACAGTGTCGAACTAACAGTAGTCGGCAAATTCGATGACAAAGGTTTCTTCCGCATCACTAGGGCCGAAAAGACTATTGCCTTGCTAGATCTTAAGTTCTTGCATGAGGGTGCTCCTCGCTTGGAGCTAGAAGCTCACTGGCAAGCACCAGTGACCATTGATGAAGTAGAACAGCCACCTAAGAGTCTAGGAGAGGCACTACTTGCTCTCCTCGCTCATGCCAACATTTGCAGCCGCGAGCCAGTCATTCGCCAATATGATCATGAAGTACAAGGCGGCAGTGTAGTCAAACCGTTGATGGGGCCAGAGCAAACTGCACCCTGTGATGCTGCGGTGATTCAACCTCTTCTCAATGAACCTGCTGGCCTAGCTGTTGCAAACGGTATGTGCCCGCAGTTAAGCGACTTCGACTCTCATTTAATGGCTATATGTGCTGTTGATGAAGCCGTGCGCAACGCCGTTTGTGTAGGCGCCGACCCAAATAGTTTGGCCCTGCTCGACAACTTCTGTTGGCCCGACCCCGTAGCATCAAAATCAAACCCAGATGGTAAGCGTAAACTAGCCCAATTAGTTCAAGCCTGCGAAGGTCTATACGAAGCAGTCCTGGCCTATAATGCGCCGCTAATCTCGGGCAAAGACAGCATGAAGAATGACTTTGATGACGGCACAATGCGCATCTCCATTCCACCAACCCTGCTTGTATCCGCCATCGGTAAAGTGCCTGATATCGAGCGGGTAGTGACGATGGACTTTAAATCTGTCGGAGACCATATTTTCGTGGTATCAGCTGGTGCCCTAGGCTTAGCTGCCACCACCTATGCTGGCAACATGAACTGGACCTCCTCGCTCTTGCCTGAGCTTAATCTTGAGCAAGCAGCTCTTCTCTATCAAACTATCTTTAGCGCCATGCAAAATAATCTGATTGAATCATGTCACGATTTATCAGAAGGCGGACTGGCTGTCGCCGTGAGCGAATGCATAATCGGCAGCAATCTAGGTGCGGAACTAAACGCCGAAGCGGTGGTGGCAGCAGCTGAAAACGGTGCACGCTTCCACGACTTGTTGCGAGAACGCATGGACGTGGCTCTATTTGCTGAAGGGCCAGCAAGGCTTCTTGTCAGTATATCTCCAGCCAACCTAGAGGCCTGGTTAGCTCTCTGGCCAGAGCAAAAAGAGCTAGCTAGCGACAGCAAAATATCGCTTGTAGAAATCGGCAAGGTCACTGCCTCTGGTCTTAAGCTTGTAGACAAAGCCAGAAAAGGCGAGCTAATCGAGCTCGATAATGCCACGCTCAAACAAGCATGGCAAGCAACTCTCCCCTTTGAAGAGGACTTCAAATGATCAGGCCCAGAGCTGTTGTACTCAGCGGAGACGGAATTAACTGCAGCAACGAAACAGCCTTTGCCTTAGAGCAAGCTGGCTTCGAAGCAGTAATTAGCCACACCAGCGAACTTCTGGCCAAGCCAAAGCAACTGATGAAATCAGAGCTTTTAGCATTGCCCGGGGGCTTCTCATTTGGTGATGAAATTGCCAGCGGCAAAGTACTAGCAGTCAAAATTAGACACCGCATGCTTGAAGTTTTACATTCTTATATCGAGAAAGGCAGTCTAGTATTAGGAATCTGCAATGGCTTCCAGACACTGGTGCAGCTCGGTCTCTTACCGAATTCAGAAGAGGGAAGCGAAAGTATCGTTAGCCTCACTCACAATTCTGGCGGCAGATTTATCAACCGCTGGGTGGAGATGACTGTAAACTCAGATAGTGCCACCAGCACAAATAGCCCTTTCTTTAAGGGACTTAGCAAAATCAGTCTGCCCATAAGACATGGCGAAGGTCGCATTCAAGTTCGACCAGATGCCAAAGACTCAGACATAGCTATTGTGAAAGAGCGAGCAGCGCTTAATTACAACGAAGACGTTAACGGCAGCTTTGAAAAAATTGCTGCTCTGACAAACAGCAAAGGCAATGTTCTTGGTCTTATGCCTCACCCCGAGGCCTATATTCGCCACTCGCAGCATCCGGCCTTTCAAACTATTAAAAGGCAGAACAGCTCCTCTGATTCGCTTAAAAATACCCCATTCGAAAACCCGCCTGATGGATTGACCATCCTAAAAAACGCTCACGCCTCACTAAGCTAGGAAATTGAAACTAAATGGCTCCCGAAAAACAAACCTATGCAGCTGCAGGAGTCGATATCGACAAGGCCGATCGTTTTGTCGACCGCCTCAAAAAACTAGCCCGACGCAAAGAACATGAGGCCATGTGGCAAGCCGCTGGTGGATATGCAGCGGTCTATCCAAGCTACAGTGGCAATGGCATAGCCGTCACTACCGATGGTGTTGGCACAAAATTACTAGTGGCCCACAAACTGAAGAAATTTGACACCATCGGCATAGATTTAGTGGCCATGTGTGCCAATGACCTGATTTGTGTTGGTGCCACACCAAATATTTTTCTTGATTATTTCGCCGTTGGCAAACTAGACGACAGTGCCGATGACATCATGGCAGGAATAGTGGCCGGCTGTGACCAAACCGGAATGCTCCTGGTGGGCGGCGAAACCGCTGAAATGCCAGGAGTCTATGAGCATGGTCACTTCGACTTAGCGGGCTTCGCCGTCGGTCAAGTACGCAAAGAAGACTTGCTTACTGGAGCCGAGATTGCCCCAGCGCAGACACTAATTGGCGTGGCCTCCAGTGGCATTCACTCAAACGGCCTGTCACTGGCAAGAAAAGTACTGCCTGATAATGACGAGACTTACCACGCTCTGTTGACGCCGACTTTGCTCTATGTCAAAGCTGTGATGGAAGTTCTAGAAAAGCACCGCAGCCACGTCAAAGGCATAGCCCACATTACCGGCGGCGGCTGGACTAACTTATTTAGACTAAACGGCAATGTTGGTTTCGATATCGACAAAGTACTAGCCGTGCCAGCCATACTCAAGGCCATTGGCGAACATGTCAACGAAGAAGAGATGTACAAGACCTTCAACATGGGCATGGGTCTTGCTTTGATTGTTGACGATAAAGACGGCAGTCCAGAGGCAATTATTGAAATATTTGAAAAGCATAAAATGAAAGCGCAAGCAGTAGGACACGTTACAGAACGTGCCAAGACACTTACTATTTCGAATCTAAACAATTCGAATTTAATACTCAAGGGCTAAGCAAGGAAATTAACGACCAATGAAAACCGTACTAGTCAGCGTCACCGACAAAACCGGCCTCGACAACTTCCTCACCCGTCTAGAGCGCTTCGATACTTTGCGCCTAATCGGCACCACTAGCACTGCCAAATATCTCGAAGAGAAAGGCTTCAAGTGCACTAAAGTGGAAGAGTTGACAGGCTTCCCTGAAATTCTCTCGGGCCGCGTCAAAACATTGCATCCAAAAGTATTTGCTGGCATTCTCGCTAGACCAATTAGCGAAGACCGCAGCTGCTTAGCTGAAATGGAAATTTCTGAAATTGACTTAGTGGTAGTAAACCTCTATGCCTTTGAAGAGGCGCTGAAGAAAAACCTGGCCGAGCAACCAATGGTTGAACAAATCGATGTCGGTGGTGTGGCCCTGCTCAGAGCTGCTGCCAAGAACTTTGAGCGTGTAGCAGTTATAAATGAACCGAGCCAATACGACAGTGTCATTGCTGCTATGGACGCTAACAAAGGCGAGATTCCACTAGCCTTCCGCCGCAAATTGGCTTATCAGGCTTTCGCCCGCACAGCTAGCTATGACCAGAGCATCTCCAGCTACCTCGGTGGTCTAGTTCAAGACCATGCAACCGCAGAGACAACCTATGACAGTACAACTAAAGAAGCTGCTGCGCCCAACTTTGCTGACAAACTAACGATCAGCTTGAAGCGCCAAGAAACATTGCGCTACGGTGAAAACCCACACCAAGCAGCAGCTTGGTATCAGCTGGAAAGCCCGATTTCAGTACCAGGCCTAAGCCCAGAGCTTCCTGCATTTCCGCCTTTTGAGCAATTGCAAGGCAAAGAAATGTCTTCCAATAACATCACCGACACTTACGCTCTGGTCAAAATCTTGCGCGAGCTAGTGGCACCAGCAGTGGTTGTGATCAAACACAATAATCCCTGCGGCGTAGCTCAAGCTAAGACCCTGGCTGACGCTTATGAGCTAGCCTACGAATGCGACCCAATGTCAGCATTCGGCGGAGTCTATGGCTTTACCGGCAAAGTTGATGCCGCCCTAGCGGAGCGCATCACCCGCAACTTTGTCGAAATCGTACTTGCTCCTGAATTTGATGATGCTGCTCTTGAAGTATTCAAGAAAAAGAAAAATGTTCGTGTTCTCAAAAGCACAGTTGATACCAAACTGGCCAAACAACGTGACTACAAACTGAAGCATCTATCTGATTATGGCTTCCTCTTAGAAGTGGATCAAGACGCCCCAGTTGAAGCCAGCACCTTCACTTGCGTGACCGAGAAGAAGCCAGACCCAGCTCTGCAAAAAGACATTGCCTTTACCTGGTCAGTAGTTAAACACCTTACATCTAATGCCATCTTTGTAGCAAAAGACGGCCTCTCACTGGGCTTTGGCATCGGCCAAACCAGCCGCATCGCCAGCACAGGAATTGCCCTGCGCCAAGCGGGAGAGAAATCGAAGGGTGCAGTCATGGCCAGCGAAGCTTTCTTGCCAGCCACAGACAATATTGAAGCGGCAGCAGAAGCAGGGATTGCAGTAATCATTCAGCCTGGTGGCAGCATCAAAGACGCCGACGTCATTGCCGCTTGCAACAAAGCTGGAATAGCAATGGTCTTCACCGGTCAACGCTGCTTCAAGCACTAAGTGAAGAGCAAACACTAATTGAAGATCAAACACTAGGTGAAAAGCAAACACTAAGTGAACACACCAAACTAATTAGAGATAGTTGGAGACTGATGAAATGAAAACTGGAAGTAGCAAGAAATATTGTTCAATACTAGCGGCGCTCCTTGCTACTTCCAATTTTTTCATTGCGGCTGCTGAAGCCAAGCACAACAGCGAAAGCTCTAAGACTACAAATAGTACAAATAGTACAAATAGTTCAAACAGTACGCACAGTTCAAAGAGTTCTAAGAGTTTGACCGACGACATTGAAAAACTAGAAAACATAAGCTACATCCCCGGGCAACCTAACGCTAACGATCACGCCCATCTGTTCTCTCTGTACACTCCAAAAGCCAAAGCTGAAAAGAGTTTCCCTCTTATAATCTACGTTCATGGCGGCGGCTGGACCGGCAGACCAACCACTATTCCCCGCTGGGTTCCTGACTTTGTCAGAAAAGGCTATGGCGTAGCAATTGTTTATTATCGCCTGGCCCAAGAAGGCATTTTTTCTTCTCAAATAGAAGACCTCAATACCGCCTTGCGCTACTTCAAAGGCAATGCCGATAAACTACATATTGATGCCAATCACATTGGTCTCTGGGGCCACTCTGCGGGTGGTCATTTAGTAGCTCTTATGGGTGCCTCAGCCAATAGCCCAGCTCTCGATATTGGCGGTGACAAATCAATATCGCGCGACGTACAGGCGGTCTGTGATTTTTCAGGACCAGCTAATTTGTATGACCTAGGCACGAAGAAATATCCCCAAATGGAATGGGACACAGTTAGCCCCACTTCTTCACTATCACTTCTTCTCGGCGGCACCGCTGCCAGTCAAAAGGCTCGCGCTCTAGAAGCTAGCCCAGACACTTATGTCTCGCCTGGAGACCCGCCCTTTTTAGTTATGCACGGCGAAAATGACAAAGTGGTGCCAATCGAACAAAGTGACGACTTAGTGGCAGCCTTGCAAAAAGCTGGAGTGGACACTACTTACATTCGCTTGCCCCATCAAGGTCACGACATTGAACACGGCAAGAACATCGAAACCGCTCGCAAATTCTTCGATAAGCATTTGAAATAAGCAATAGCAAAGATCTACAAACTAGTTTTAAGTCCTAAGGCGAAGACCTAGTTTTCTGCGTTTCCAAAACTGTCCGATTTTTGGCTGAAAATCGGACAGTTTTGGAAATCATTCTCTGAACATGGAGGCAATGCTGCAATCGCTTAGATTGTTGGCTCATTGCGCCGCACATTGTTAATACGATTTGAAGCAATATCTAGTGGAAAAATGAATTCTAAAACCGACGCCCTAAAATGACTTGATTGCGCTCAAGAGTTCTTTGATGCGCGTGAGATCAATTGCAGGTCCATTCCTGTGCAGAAAACTATCTTTTTGCACCCATAGATAAATGTATCTTCCTGTTTTGGAACTTTGAGAGAGGGCACCAAAACCGTTATTGACGGTCGGATCCGGGCCAAGCATATCGGTGTGGCCAATACTGTAACACATGATTTCGTTGGCGAACTTCAGCTGGCCTGACACCTTCGAGGTCAATTGCCCTTTATTGGCGGCAGCCAAGCCTACCTTGAGGGCCGCAACTCTGTCTACATCAGTACTGTCGGCAAAATTTTCGGCTTGCTCTTTCGAAGGGTCACCTGTAGATGAAAACGTATAAAGATTTTGTTGTTCCACATCTGTAATCTGCACTATTGGAAATCCACCTACTTCGTAAGCGGCAGTGTAGGTGAAGCCCTTAGGTAAGGGGTCGGCAAGAGTCATAAAATTAGCAGCGACGGTTTTGATATGAGCAGGACTAGTTACTGACTGAAAAATAAGCACGGCTGTTACAATCAGGGCCACTACACCGAAGACTGCGAAAGCTCCGAAACAGATAATGACTTTAATTATGGTCTTCGACTTATTGCTCTGTTCCAAGATTGAGCCTCACATTTTTGACTTAGACGTGCGTAGGCAAGCCTGGCAAGTTCACTATATCACTGGCCATGGCAGATGTTTTGTCCGTTCCCGAACTGTCAGATTTTTTGAAGAAAAAATGACAGTTTTGGAAATTGCTATAAGAGCTCCGCGCTAATAAAAGCGAGCAATCTTGCCGTCGTCACGCAGTTCCATTACCACCGAGGCTGGCTTCTTCGGCAAGCCTGGCATGGTCATAATTTCGCCTGTGATAGCAACGACAAATCCGGCCCCAGCAGACAAACGCAGTTGTCGAATATTGAGCTTGAAACCTGATGGTGCTCCAAGCAATGTGGGATCATCGCTAAATGAATATTGTGTTTTAGCGACACAGACAGGCAAATTGCCGTAGCCATTTTTATCAAGCCACTTCAGCTCTTTCAAAGCTTCATTGGAATACTCAACACTGGCAGCACCATAAATAGCTGAAGCTACGGTAGCCAACTTCTCTTTGATTGGGGCATCGAGTTTATAGAGTGGGGCAAACTTGCTAGGCTTAGCAGTCTGGGCCATTACCAAATCAGCTAGCTCAAGGGCGCCTTCAGCACCTTTGGCCCAAACATCGGCAGTAATAGCGTCAATTCCCTTGGTTTTGCAGAGTGCCAATAAATGAGCTAACTCTTCTTCGCTATCCCCAGCAAATTTGTTGACGCAAACAATGGCAGGTACACCAAACTTCTGCACATTGGCCACATGACGTTCCAGGTTACAAAGGCCACGTTCAATGGCTGGCAGGTCGTGCTTAGACAAATCAGCTTCGGCAACGCCACCATGCAATTTGAGGGCTTTTACAGTAGCGACCAGCACCACTGCATCTGGTGCCAGCTCAGGGCGTAAATTAGCGACGATGTCACAGAATTTCTCTAAGCCTAAATCAGCTCCGAAGCCAGCCTCAGTCACTACATAATCGCTTGTATAAAGAGCCAGCAAGCCAGACAGAACACTAGAAGTGCCATGGGCAATATTGGCAAATGGCCCACCATGAACAAAAGCTGGAGTGCCATCAAGGGTTTGCACCAGGTTAGGCTTAATGGCATCCTTCAAAATAATGGCCATGGCGGCGGCAGCATCGACTTGTTTAGCTGTCACCGGAGCAGCAGCAGTCGATTTAGCCACGACGATATTACCGAGGCGCTCTCGCAAGTTTGCCATTGAATCAGCCAGACAAAGTGTGGCCATAACTTCAGAGGCTGCAGTAATATCAAAACCAGTCTCGCGCACAATACCATTGGCTTTGCCGCCCAGGCCTTGCACTAGATTACGCAGGCTACGATCGTTCATGTCCATCGCTCTTCTAAAGCTAATGGCGCGCTGGTCGATAGAGAGGGCATTGCCGAAGTGAATGTGGTTATCAATCAAAGCAGCAAGTAGATTATTGGCCGCACCGATGGCATGCAAGTCGCCATTGAAATGCAAATTGATATCATCCATAGGCATAAGCTGCGAATATCCGCCACCGGTGCCTCCACCTTTTTGACCAAAGACCGGCCCCATAGATGGTTCGCGCAAGGCCACAGAGACTTTGAATCCGCCCTTCAGGCCACGACCCTTGCCACGCTTGCGCAGAGCCTGAGCGAGTCCAACTGATGTGGTGGTCTTGCCTTCGCCAGCCTTGGTTGGGGTAATCGCCGACACCAATATCAACTTTCCTCTGACTTTATTCTTGTCAGACAAGATGCGCTCAATAGTCTCATAGGCAATCTTGGCCTTATATTTGCCGTAAGACTCAATATCATCAGCGGCAAAGCCAAGCTCAGCGGCCACCTCGACTATGGGTCTAAGGGTGGCATTGTTGGCTAAATCAATATCTGACGGTTGAGGGCTGCTTGAAGTGGTCGAAGAAGTAGAGGTGGTAGCTGTTTCCAATTTTAAAATTCCAATTGCCTATATAAAAGTAAGAGGCTAACTCCTGATTAATTAACAGGGTTAGCCTCTAAATCATTGCCAAATACTACTACTTATTTATTCGGCTCGCTATTTCTTACTTTGTCTCTAGTTCTTGAGGGGTCTCTAGCTCTTGAGTTTTCGCTATTTCTTTAGTTCGCGCTATTTCTTTAGTTCTCTAACGAGGCGCATGAGATAGAAGGCGAAATTGACGTAATCAAGAACAATGTTGAGGGCGATGTTGGTTGCCTCAGGCCAACTGTTGTCAGTCGACCGGGCTAAGCGGCAGAAGTCTACCAAGAAGAACCCGGTAAAGACCACCAGACCACCCACCGCATAAGCAATGTTGACACCAGCAGCAAAATGGATGAAGAACTGGCTGAGACCAACAAGAATCAAACCAAAGAGAGCAAACATAAGAAAGCGTTGCATCGGTCTAAAATCAACGCCTGAAAAAGCGCCGATAGAACCAACCACAGCCATAGCACCAGCGGTACCAGCGAGGCAGACGGCGACCGTATTGGCACCAATGGTCTCAATATAGCCCTGTAAGCCAAAACCAACTATCACACCAAAGACAGAGTTCCAGATGGCTAACCCAACCATTGAAGAAACCGGTGAATTAACCCTCGGCAAGAAGAATAGACCACCGAAGGTAATAACCAGAGAGGCAATCCAGAGGAACATATTAGGTTCGGTCTTAATGCCGAACATCGAACCTGCCGCTAGAAACATGAAGGAGACAGAAGTGAGCAGGGCGACCTTGCTGACCAATGAACCCTGGGTCAAAGCATGTGCGTCGAAATCTGCTAACCCATTTCCACCACGCTTTGCCGTCTGAGTGGTCTCAGTACTGTTTTTATAGGATTCCGAAAACGGTTTTTTGTCCATTGCTTTCACCTTAAAGGCCCATATCACTAACGATATACCTCTACCAAGCTAGCAGCAACCTGTTGACAATCTCCAGATATTCATTATTCCTTAGCAGAGGGCCAGCCCGAGAAACTGCACAGCCGCTGAATTAAGCTTCTTGGCCAATAAGAGCCTGAAAATACCGCAGTACTCCCACCCGCTCACTCTTGCCGAGCATTAACGCCCCTTCTTCGCTTCTTCTTTGATTTTCTGTTTGGCTAATTCTTTAGCACGCTTCGCCGCTAGTTCAGCAGCTCTCTCAGCGGCTTTCTTAGCCTCCAACTCACGCACACGCTCTTCTTCTTTGAGCTCAAGATAATAGTTGTAATTGCCGTGATAGACCACCAACTGACCATCTCTAATCTCAACAATTTTGGTAGCGATCTGTGAGATGAAATAGCGGTCGTGTGAAATTACCACTACTGTGCCATCGAATTTCTTGAGAGCGTCTTCTAGTGTCTCTTTAGCTGGAATATCGAGGTGGTTGGTAGGTTCGTCTAAGATCAAGAAATTATTGGCACCCAATAGCATCTTGGCCAGGGCCAGGCGGGCTTTTTCACCCCCACTGAGGCTCTCTACTTTCTTAAATACGCTATCTCCGCCGAACAAGAAGCGCCCGAGCAAAGAACGCACTTCTTCAGTCTTCCACAGAGGCACTTCATCTTGAATGGTCGCCAAAATGGTCTTCTCTAAATCGAGTGCTTCGGCCTGGTTCTGCTCAAAGTAAGCAGGGCGAACATTGTGTTCACCAAGTTTCACAGAGCCACCGTCTGGTTTTTCGCGACCAGTTATTAGTCTTAGCAATGTCGACTTACCAGCACCGTTTGGTCCAAGAATAGCGATGCGCTCGCCTCTTTCAATCTGAAGATTGGCGTCTAAAAATAGAATATTGTCGTTGTAGCCATGGGTTAGATCGCGGATGGTAACAACTTCACGACCACTGCGAGCGGCTGCTGGGAAGTGAAACACCAATGTGCGCTCACCATCGTCTGGCTTTTCAATTAGTTCAATCTTGTCGAGTTGTTTTTCTCTACTCTTAGCCTGGGTACTGCGAGTGGCGCTGGCTCTGAATCTATCCACAAAGCGCTGTTGCACTTCCATCTCTTTGACTTGGCGCTCGTAGGCAGCCAATTGAGCGTCACGGTTCTGTTCTTTCTGTAGCAAGTAAGTGGAGTAATTTCCCAGATAGGTAGAAGATTCACCCCGCTCCATCTCAACAATGCTGGTGCAAAGCCGATCGAGGAAGTGACGGTCGTGCGAAATAATGGCCATCGGTGTACTTAGATCGCGCAAGAAGCCCTCGAGCCATTCAATGGTGCGCATATCGATATGGTTGGTAGGTTCGTCGAGCAGCAAGACGTC
>Ga0075444_10001656_pt1 | contig 13691 bp, 7 predicted proteins | sample CoawatmetaG01DNA_FD_76836 | JGI IMG/M metagenome (GOLD analysis project Ga0075444, IMG submission 76836) | Marine microbial communities from the West Antarctic Peninsula - Coastal water metaG017-DNA | ecosystem: Environmental > Aquatic > Marine > Coastal | place: Atlantic Ocean: West Antarctic... | reverse complement strand
GTATTTACATAAAGCTCCTCATAGAGCTTGGTGGCCAAACCCTGAAAAATTCAAAGAATTTTCTCAGCAAACCTTTCCAGAACCAGCAACCCTATTTGATAATTATAATAATCGTGGATCTGCTGTAAAAACGGCTGAAATGAATATTAGAGATCAGTTACTTAGTTATGACAACAAAGTATATCCTCAAGCCATTGAGGATATCGGCCTGAAAAATGATGACCCCAGGAATAAAAAATATTTTGAAACAGCAGATTTTTCCCGACTTAAGGCCAAGCAAAAATCTATGTACAAACCCATTCTAGATTCTATTGCTCAAGACTTTAAAAAACGCTGGCCCACTATGAGTGATAAAGAAAAGATGAGTTGGCAATATCAACGATATATACAGGATTATCTGGCATGTATTTCTTCCATAGATGATAATGTTGGTAGAGTTTTGGACTACCTCGATGAAAGCGGTTTAGCAGAAAATACAATTGTAATATATACCTCAGATCAAGGGTTTTACCTTGGAGAACATGGTTGGTTTGATAAACGATTTATTTATAATGAATCTTTTAAAATTCCATTATTGATCCGCTGGCCAAATCAAATAACCGCAGGAACAACGAACGATGAGATGGTTCAGAATCTAGATTTTGCTCAAACCTTTTTAGAAGCAGCACAAATTGAAATTCCAGATGATATGCAAGGAGAGAGTTTGATCCCTCTTTTAAAAGGTGATACGTCACAATGGAATCGTGAATCTGTTTACTATCATTACTATGAATACCCAGGTCCTCACATGGTCAAACGACACTATGGTATCGTAACAAAAAAGTTTAAATTGGTTCACTTTTATTATGATATCGACGAATGGGAATTATATGATCGTAAAAATGATCCACAAGAAATGAAAAATGTATACTATGATCCTGCTTATGCTAATACAGTTACTGAATTACACAAAAAGCTAGATGAGTTAAGACTAAAATATAAGGATTCACCAGAATTCGATAGGAAGTATATAAATCTCGATGAAAATAATAAATAAAAACAGCACACAATGATGTGTAAAATTATAAGAGAGGAGAAATGAAAAATGTTTTAAAAATGTTTTTTTATTCACTAATAGTGATCTTATTTATTCGATGCAATAACTATGAAAAACATAAAGAGGAAAGGCCAAATGTTCTATTTATCTTAGTTGATGATCATCGGAATGATGTTATTTCGGCTGCGGGTCACCCTATTGTGAAAACTCCAACAGTTGACAAACTTGCTAAGAATGGAATTCTGTTTTCAGATGCATTTGTCACAACCCCGATTTGTGCGGCAAGCCGAGCTTCTATTTTTACGGGATTATATGAATCCAAGCACAATTACACTTTTGGTAAGAACCCAATTAAAAAAGAGTTTATCACCCGTTCATATCCATATTTGCTAAGAAGATCGGGATATACTACCGGTTTTACTGGAAAATTTGGAGTAAAGCTTGAGATGCAAGATAGCATGCTAACAGAGATGTTTGATTTTTTTAAGCCTTCAGCTAAGAGTACTCCATATTTTGAAATCCTTGCCGATGGAAGTAAGCGACATTCTGCTGAAATTCGTGGTGATGATGCGATAGAATTTATTAATAATCAAACTTCTGAAAACCCTTTTTGCCTTTCTATAAGTTTCAATGCCGTTCATGCGGTAGATGCCAACACAAGTCCGGGGAATGAGGGACACTACCCTTACCCTGAAGCCGTTTCTGATATGTATGAGCTTGTCGAAATGCCAAAACCTGAATTGTCTGATCCCGGAATATATGAAAGTCATCCTGATTTTTTAAAGAATTCGCTCAATAGAGAACGTTATTTTTGGCGGTGGGATACCGAAGAAAAATACCAAACCAATATGAGGGCCTATTTCCGCATGATAAGTGGATATGACAATGTAATGGCTAGAGTATTTGCCGCATTAAAAGAGAACGGCCTGGATAAAAATACCGTAATTATTTTTGCTGCGGATAATGGTTATTATATGGGTAACCGAGGATTTGCTGGTAAGTGGACTCATTATGATGAATCACTAAGAGTTCCATTGATTCTTTTTGATCCGAGAAGATCAACTAAAGATGCCGTAAACACCTCTAATAAAACAGTGCTAAATATTGATATTGCTGCAACAATACTTGACATAGCTGGTGTTTCAATACCTCAAATTTATCAAGGAAAAAGTCTCCTACCAATTTTAAATAATGAAGAAGTTGAACCTTGGCGAGAGCATTTTCTTATCGAACACAGGATGGAACATGATAAACTCCCAAAATACATTGGAATTCATGAGGAAAGATATGTTTATGTAAATTACTATGAGCAAAAACCCCCGTATGAGTATTTACACGATTTAAAAAAAGACCCTAATCAATTAATAAATTTAAAAAATGATCCTCATTACCTGGCAATTCTTCAAGAAATGAGAAAAAAATGCAACCGATTAGAATACAATATAAAAAACAATTAAACCACACAAAATTTTGTTGAGGTAATATTAATTTTTATTAATTAATTTAATCTCATCAAACAATACGTTATAAATGGCAAATTTTAATGTTGATGCAAAAAAAGAAACGGTCTATGACGCGATACCTTAAATTGTAATCTTATGAAAAGACTAGAATTTATATTGCTCTTTACTGCGTTAATCGCAGTAGGTATAGGATGCCAAGCACCGAAGCCTTCGAGTCCTATAGAGTTAACGGAATTAACTATTTCGGACATCCATGCCGCTTACCAGGCGGGAACGTTCAATAGTCAACACCTTGTGGTGGCTTATTTAGAACGGATCGAACAATTTGACGGGGACATCAACGCAATTACAACGATCAATCAGCAGGCAAGGATCATTGCAAAAGGTCTCGACGAAGAATACGAAAAAACCAAAACACTCCGACCATTACACGGAATTCCGATAATTATTAAAGACAATATCAATACCAAAGACCTACTGACCACAGGTGGATCCTTTGCACTTAAAGATTTTGTTCCTGATCAAGATGCGTTTATTATTAAAAAGCTCGTAGATGCAGGTGCGATCATTCTCGCAAAATCTAACCTGGCGGAATGGGCCTTCTCACCGATGCATACAGAAAGTGCTACAGGTGGCATCACGCGCAATCCATATAACCTAGATTATGTCCCTGCAGGTTCAAGTGGTGGAACTGCAGCTTCGATCGCCGCCAATTTGGCAACCATTGGATTGGGTACTGATACAGGCAACTCCATTCGCGGGCCGTCTTCTCATTGCGCTTTGGTGGGATTCAGGACGACGCTTGGCCTCATCAGCAGAAACGGAATCATCCCTTTGTTTTTAAGAAACGATGTGGTGGGTCCTATGGGTCGCACGGTAGAAGATGCTACAAGAACCATGGAAATCATGGTAGGATATGACCCCGAGGACCAACTAACGCTGAACTCACAAGGAAAAACAGAGACCAACTATCGTCAGTTTCTTATAAAAGAGGGGCTGAAGGGATCTAGAATAGGCGTACTTCCCTCATTAAGTGAAAATAATATAGATCCTGAAGTCAAAACCTTATTTGACAAGGCCCTGCGAGATTTGGACTCACTAGGCGCAGTCGTCGTTGATCCAGTAGTAATCCCTGACTTCTCAATCCTACGCCAAAATCAATGGTGTTCAACTTTCAGAACCGATGTTGAGGCCTACTTGGCCACCTATGTTAGAAGAGATACGATGCAAACCGTAGAAGATATCATCAGAGTTGGAACCACCTCGCCATTTGCCAAAGAACGATTGATCGCCAATTCATCTAGAAATGGTAGGTGGCAAAATGCTGATGCTGAATGTTTAGATGCCTATCATGACACACGAAGGATCGCATTTAGAGTGGCCATTGAAAAAGTAATGGATTCCTTACAATTGGATGCAATGGTATATCCATCATGGAACCATCCACCGGCAAGAGTCGATCACTTTGAAGAAGAATATAAAGGGGATAACAGTCAGGTCATTTCACCCCATACGGGTCAGCCCGCATTTACCGTTCCCATGGGGTTTCTTCAAGAAAATTTACCCGTTGGACTTCAGTTTTTGGGAAGAATGTATGATGAGCCGACCTTAATTAAATTAGCCTACTCCTATGAACAAGGAACCTCCCACAGGAAGCCCCCCGTGCTTACAGAACTAGGCCATCTCAATAAATAAACGAAATTAAAATGACCATTTATTAGGGTAGTGGTACTTCTTTTTTTACCTACCGAATAAACTTATGTCCCCTCAAAAAAAAGAGAACCCTTAGAGGCTTTGATCCCAATCATTGATTTCATCTTGAAGTATTTCAATACTGGTTCCCAATCGAGAGCGTCATGCTTTCCAAAATGAATCCATACTCCTGTAAAATCCCTGGCGCCACAGCACCGACGGTCATCCATTAAATCAACTCCCATCATAAGTGGTTGGTGATGACCTAAAATCAATCTTTCTTTGAAGTGTTTAGGGCACCCTCCTCTTTTATGGGTCCACGCTTGTAAATAGTTCTGTGGGAGTGCTCTTTTTTCAATTATTAAACCCTATAAGATCTCACTTCATCCCCATCCAATGGTTCTCAAGAAATACAATAACGCCCAACTAACATTCGTAAGCTGGACTTTTCAAATCTCTATAAAAGTATCTGATTCCCTCAGGATTTGCAATAACTCAGAAAGCTTATGGATGTTAGTGATTGTTGTGAGTTGTTATTTATAGGAGTTTCTGATTTCGCTGAGCTTCTAACTTTGAACAATATCCTATTCTCTCCTAAGCCATCTTCCAGGCGTATTCCCCGTGAGCTTATTGTTACGAATCACGAATTTTCCATTAATCACCATGTATTCAATGCCTTCAGCAAGTTGTCTAGGGTCGGTATAAGTAGCTTTATCTTGAATTTTGTTTTCATCAAAGATGACCAGATCAGCATAGGCGCCTTCATTGATTCTACCCAAATCGTATTGTTTGATTTGATTGGCAGGCATAGAGGTCATTTTTTGAATGGCTTGCTCCAGAGTGATTACTTTTTGCTCCCTCACGTATTTGGCAAGCACCCTGGGGAAACTTCCAAAAGCCCGCGGATGAGGGAAAACATCACTATTTGGATCTACCAGGTCGCCATCGGTTTCAATCATGGATTCGGGATGCTTAAGAATATTGATTACATCATTTTCATCCATCTCGTGATAGATCGCCAGAAACCCTCCGGCAAGTTGTAAGTCAATAATTGCCGCAATACCACCATCCAAGGTATTGGCATAACCTTTCGCAATGACATATTCTTCCAATGTCTTTCCAGTAAACTCTGGTGCTGAGGGAATTCTATTAAACTGGATTAGGCTGAGGTCTTCACCGGTTTCATCATTCAATATTATGTCTCTCATGCCTTCAATAATTTTAGGTCTAAGCGCTGGATCATTTAGCCTTTTAACCAATGCCTCGGTACCGCCATCGAATGCCCATCGGGGGAAAAGAATGTAGCCATACGTATTTGCAGCCGCATATGGGTACAAATCAACTTTGATATCAATTTCCGCTTGTCTCGCAGAATCTATGATCTCTAATCCACGACTAGCAAGACCAAATTGTGCTACACCAGCAGCTTTGAAATGATTTATTTGTGCCGGAATATTTGCTTCTTTCGAAATGCGTATCGTTTCACGAATGGATTCCAACAGGCCACTGCCCTCATTTCGCATGTGGGTGATAAAGATGCCATCATACCTGGAGGCTACTTTTGCTAATTCAATAATCTCTTCTGTCGGAGCGTACAATCCGGGCACATAAATCAGTCCAACCGAAAATCCCAGTGCTCCTTGCTTCATGGTTTCTTCCACGTAGTATTTCATGCTGTCCAGTTCTGCAGCTGTGGCCGGTCGGTTTTCAAGTCCCACGACTTTCTTTCTTGTCCAATTAAGGCCCGCAAAAAAAGCAACGTTCGGCGCTACCTCTAATGAGCTTGCATATTCATCTAATGGCCAGGGTTGGTCGCCACTGTGAAGGCTGGCCCAGATAGTTGTGATGCCTTGCCGTAAGAAATTTTCTGGTTGTTGAAACTGATGAATTGTCGTTTGGATGTGGGCGTGAGGATCAATGAATCCAGGTGAAATAATCTTGTTGGTAATGTCAATTACCGTATTTGCCGATATGTTAATTTTTGTTTTAGATACCAGTGCAATCTTGCCATCCTTGATTGCCACATCTCCTGTGTAGCGAGGATTTCCTAATCCATCTACAATGGTTCCGTTGGTAAATAGAATATCATATGTTTTTTGGGGCGGCTGACATGATCCAATAACAATGATTAGACCAAGTAATGCAAAGTATCTCATTTTACTAATTCAAATTTTAAATTTCGAATCCTTCTGTCTTGTAAGAGAAAAGACTTTGATTTGCCGTCTACTCTTTGAAATTCAAAACCAAGATTGTTTTGACCAAATAGATCGGCACTTATCTGATCCAGAAAATATATTTCTTTGCCATTCCTTTCGACCACTAATTGATCTCCTTTTGCTGACAAAGTATATCCTACCTGAACTTCTTCACTGTAGTAATGTCCTAAATAAGCATCTAATTTTTCTAACGGCATATAAGCGCTGACGCGTTGGGTTTTTAATTCGCCTACAAATTGCTGGATGGTAGGTGCCTGATCCGTCTGATTAAAATCAAATTTCATAAAAGAAATCTGTGGGTGCTGGAATTGCCCCTCTGTAATGGGGATCAACGAGACGGTTTGTTTGCTCCACAGCTCCACTTTCAATGTATCATTTTCAATGAAGGACCGAAATCTTTTGTGAGGTTCTCCATCGACTTCAAACAAGCCAGTGTATTTTAGAAGTGATTTGCGTTGCAGTTTATAGCTTTTGGTTCCTGATGACTTCACCTGCGTTGATGCTGCCTCAGGGAGTAACCCGTCCATGATCGCATAAATCCTGGCCACAGAGCCTGTCGCTCTATAATTGGATAAAGTAACCAAACTCGTTTGCAGGTCAGGTAGCCGATAAAAGGCGGACACAAAGCCTCCCCAAGCTCCTGTGTGCTGAACCACCCTATGACCTTTGTATTCCTCAATAAATAAACCTCCTGCATAGACCATGGTATCACCATTTGTCAATACACCCTGCTCATGAAAGCGATCCAATAACTGTTGCCTACCAACTTTTGGATCATAAAAATTTTGGTCCCACTTAAAAAGGTCTTCGACCGTGGTATTGACCTGCCCATCTCCACCTATGGCGAAATTCTTATAATGTAGTTCTTCAAGTGTGCCATCTCGTTTCCTGGTATATCCCGTCGCTCCATTTTTTATAATTCTATTGGGATTTTCCAGGATAAAAGTGTTTTCCATCCCGAGGGGTTCAAAGATTTCAGAAGCGGCAAATTCACCAATCGACATTCCACTTGCCCGCCTTACCATGATCGCAAGCAGGAGGTAGCCTCCATTGTTATACATGAACTGCTCTTCGGGTTTGAAATTTGGTGCCAATTGCCTGGACATAATATCAAGTCCAATTTCCTCTGTGAATTGATTGTTAAAAGGTGTCCCTGCATACGCCATGATTTCTACGTAATCTCTGAGCCCGCTTATGTGATTAATGAGATGGCGAATTCTTACGGTATCCCCATTGTAAACAGGCATTTCCGGCAACAACTTTTGAATAGGATCTTCAATGAATAATTTCCCCTGCTGTTCTAACAGAAAAATACAAGCGGCGGTGAATTGCTTTGATATTGATCCCACGTCGAATACGGTCTTTGTGGTTATAGGAATGTCATGTGCCACATTAGCCATTCCATAGCTCTTACTAAAGCTGATTTCTCCATCTTTATAAATGGCAATTGCGGCTCCAGGTGTTTCAGAAAATTGCCCATACTGCTCGTCAATAATGGCCTCTATTTGGGAGAAGCCTTGTAGCGATAAGAGTGCGAGAGAAAAGGAAATAATTAGTTTTTTCATGTTGTCAATTTGGATGAAAGAATCATTTAAAATCGTTCATTGCTAGTTTTTTAGATGCCACCAAGGTGTTTCAGCAGAAACCTCACCTGGCCAGAGTTCATCGAGATTCGAAGGATCAAAGAGCACCCCGTTTTTCATAACCCTAAAAATCGAAGTGCTGTTCTTGATGTCTTTTAATGGATCCTCATCGAATATTATAAGGTCAGCTAGTTTGTCCTTTTCTATGCTGCCAAGATCCTGCTCAAGGCCTAATGCTTTAGCTCCATTAATGGTAGCAACTTTCAGCACATCATGATTTGTCATCCCCCCTGAAGCCAACAACCACATTTCCCAATGATTTTGTAAGCCCTGCATTTCACCATGTCCTCCTAACGCAACCAAGCCACCTTCTTGTAAAATTCTGTTTGAGCTTTCTCCTACCAGATCCACATGATGATCTTCCTCTCTAAAATATAGTAATCGTGTAGCCGACTTTTGATAAAGCGCATCATTAGGGAAATAGTATTTCAACTTTTCATCTTCGAATGGATTTTGTTTTGCCATATATTGATAGATGGGAAGAGGCCCTCCGAATGCCACCAGTAGTGTTGGTGTGTAGGCTATCCCAGATTGAGCGAATAATTGCGTGATATCCCTATACAAAGGTGCAGTTGGGATGGCATGTTCATTACCGCTAAACCCATCCATCGCATGCGTAATATTTTGTTTGGTATCTGCTCCACCTTCCGTGGTAGGCATTAATCCCAATTCTCTACATGCTTCTATCATCCATTCTCGCTTTTGGCGATTACCTATCATATAGGATTTGATCAAGTGTGTTTGATAACGATTGGCGTATATTTCTAGCCTCTCTTTTACTTTTTCATAACTATCCAATTGATCGAATGGAAACAGCCCTGGACCCGTTGAAAAAATGCGTGGGCCATCTGCCTCTCCCGCTTCAATGATCTCTTTGTAGAGGAAAATTTGTGGAGAGGTTTGAGGATCCCTTATAGTGGTGGTTCCATAGGCCAGATTGGAATATGTAAAAGGAGAAATTGGTTCCAGTACATCTTGCGCGTGGGCATAATGTGCATGTACATCAATAATTCCTGGCATTAAGATTTTACCCGAAATATCAATTCTGGGCGTCCCTTCAGGGATCAGAAATGATCCTTTAACCCCAACTTCAGTAATTCTATTGTCACTGATGAGCAGATCAGCATTTTCAATAATCTCATTGCCTTTCATACTAATGATCCTTGCTCCTGAGAGCAAAAGACTTCCCCTTGGCTTGGTTGGCTGGATGCTGATTTCAATGGGTAATTGATTTTTCTCAATACCATGGTAAAGGATATTCCCGATGGACCAAAAAGGTGTTTCCCCATCAGCCGACCAACCAAACTCTTCAGGCCTTTCACTACTAAGTAGGTTGGTCTCTGTTGCCGGATCCAATTGAACAATTGAGTCAAACTCCAATATTTTTTCAGGAAGATCCAATCGGTAAAGCATCCCATTTGCAGTCATCGCAAGCAAGGAGCTTGCCGTGGCATTTACTTTTATGTCCTTAAAGGGTTGCGATGGTTTAGCTAGAATTCGAATGGGTTTATCATTTTCAAAAAAGCCCAGGCCTTGTTGTGGAGAGGTTGCAAAAAAGCCACCACCCTTGGCATTGTACTGTGGATGTTTGAACCCACCGGATGGGGTGAGGACCTGATGAGTTCCACTTTCAACATCAATTTCAACGAAATAGGATTCTGGCGGAATAACAACGTATTGACTGGTTCGCTTGACCCCTACCGAAGACCGCAAAGCCAATATTTTTTGCTTGCCCTCATGCATTACTGGTTCGGCATAAAAGCCACTGGATTTTGTTATTTGCCTAGGCGAACCATTTCCATTCTTTAACCAAACATGCCCCGCTTCTTCATTCCAGGTTACGTAGGTAAAAGCATCCCCATCCCAAGACCAAGAAGGGTAAAAAGAGCGATTTTGGTCCGTTTTGGACACCATTACCGGATTATTTTTCTTCAATGAGCTTTGATACAAATGGGTATGAACTGACACTAAGATCTCACCATCTGACGAGAGGGCAGGCTGCTGTATAAACCTTGTGTTAAAGGGGGCATCTGTAATCCTTTGTGGAAAAAATAGGGGAGTGTTTACGAGCTTGTTTACCTCGACGGAAAAAGGAATAATTTTGTTTTCTAAACTCTGGAGGTTTATCTGATGGATTTTTCCATCGAACGCCGCTATGGCAAATTCGCTGTCATTACTAATGCAGAAATTTGGAAGAACATCTCTGGATGCCCTTGCCTCAAGTTCATTGCGCTGAAATGGGAAAGCAAGCCATCGTTCTTTACCATTAGTCACTTCTTGAACTCTAAGTCCGGTTTTACCCTGACTTTCGGCGGCATAAACCAACCATTTTCCATCAGAAGAAAATGTAGGATTCATGGAGTTGGATTTCTCCACGGAAATCTTTTTGGCTTGACGGGATTTTGGGTCAAGTATCATGGCCTGACTCATGGCACCTTGTCGCACGCCATAAGCCCTGGGAGTAACGGATGAATACAGGAGTTGACCATCTGATCGTACTGAAGACAAATAGGGACCGGCTGCAGGTGCTGAGATAAGTCGAGATGGATTGCCATTGGCATTCATCAATAGACTTGTTTCTTTTCCCGTATTTACATCCACTTGAAATAGGGTAGCACTACGACTGAATGCCCCTTGAACCACAGTAACAAAAATAGATAGGTCATCAAGACTCCATTCAGGTGAAATCATGATATCTGCTGTCATGGATGATACCTGTCGCAAGTCTTGACCATTTACATTCATTGCCCACACCTGATCAGATCCACTGGAGTCACTTACGTATAGAATTTGATTCCCGTCCTGCGAGAATCGGGGTTGCGAGTGAAATGCATTCCCACCTAATAATAGTGAAGCATTGCCTCCACTGATCGACATTGCGTAGAGATCTCCCAATAGCTCGAATACCAACGTCTTATCATCGGGTGAAAGATCCAGCGAAATCCAGGTACCTTCGTCAGTTGTAAAGCTGATTTCTTTTTTATAAGTCTCTTCATTCTGAGCATGTGCCATGCTAGTATAGAATGCGGCTATTACGAGGAGTCCTTTACGAAATGAAGAAAGAAACTTGTGCATTTGATGAGTTTTAGTGATAAAGGTCATTCCAATTCGAGTTCAAATTGTTCATCTATGATTATCTGGTTTCTTTTTTTGCTTTCTCTTCCACTTCCCTCCAAACCCTCATGAGGTTACCTCCGCAGATTTTTGAGATGTCCTCGTCGGAATAACCTCTTCGGAGCAGTTCAGCAATCAAGTTAGGGTACTGAGAGACATCCTTAAAATCAACGGGTAGCCAGTTTACAGACCCGAAATCGGTACCAAGTCCTACATGGTCAATGGAAGTGAGCTGGACTACATGGTCGATATGATCTGCTACATTGGAAACATTAATTTCTGCTAAAGAAGCATTCTCCATGATCTCGTCAATCAACCTTAAGCCTTGATCACCCAATGCTGATTCAGCCTGACTGGCTGCAATAGTGAAAGCCGAGTCTATGGCATTTTTATGTTCGTTGCTAATGAAAGGCAACAGGATGTTAATTTGAATAACCCCTCGGTTTTTAGCCAAAGCAATAATGAGTTCATCGGACATGTTCCGGTCCCAGTCCGGTGTAAAATGCTGGCACGACGAATGAGAGGCTATAACCGGAGCGTTTGTTAAATCCATGACATCAAAGAAAGTCTTATCGGTCACATGTGAAATATCAACCATGATGCCCAATCGATTCATTTCTGCGATGACCCCCTCTCCGAAAGGACTCAGCCCATTCCAAGGTCGGTCTGTAGAAAAGGAGGCATCACCAATAAGATTGGATTCGCTATGCGTTAAGGTGATATATCTGATTCCACGATCGTAGAAATGCTTCAGATTTTCAAGATTGTCCTCTATCCCAGCTCCATTTTCCATACCTAAGGGCAGTGAAATGAGGCCTTGAGAGAAATGCTCTTCTACATCATTTGTCGAAAAGGGAATGGCAAACTTATCGGGGGATTTTTCGGCAACTTCCTCTACCATGTCAATAAGCGAGTCAGCCAAATCTTTGGCTTGGCCCACTTCCTGTTGGTCAACCGGAATATAAATGGACATGAACGGAACATTCAATCCTCCCTGTTTCGCTCGATGATAGTCAAAATGGCCAATATTTATGCTGTCTGAAACATCAACGTCATTTTCCAATAACCAATAGGGCAAATCAATGTGTGTGTCGACTATTAACAGTTCCTGAGCTAATTCAGTCGCACGGATTAGGTAGTCTGCTCTTGAATTTATAGTTGCCTCCAATTCATTCGTAGATTCTTTTACCCTGTGCTTGCAGCTTTTAATTGCAATGGCCAACGAAAAAAGTATCACAACGAAGAAAGATTGTTTTCTAAAATTAGCTGATATTTTCATTTACTTAAATTTAATATATCATTTAATAACCTATCTGCACCCAATGCGTTCTTGGTTTTTTGATACATAATAGAGGTGTCATCCTTTTCTAAAAGGAGGTTTGTGGCAATAAGACCATAAGTTAATGAGCCTTTTGCTCCAACACCAGACATTCCGCCAACCAAAACAGAACTTTTATCAATCTTACTATTCTGATCTACAATATGGGTGACGTAGGGGAATTCCGATTTGGTCAAGGAGTACACACAAGAATAACCGCGAACAAATTCAAGATCATCCTGCCCAATGGGTAAGTTTAGCATTTGTAAGTAATAAGCCGTACTTTTTTACTCCAGTCAACTTCGTTTTCAATCAATTTCATGTCCCATACTTCATCTATATTCTCAATATCAGTTCGCAGAAAGTGCCCTCCAACTTTCAAGATGGGTAAGCCCTCGACATCATTATTTTCAAGCATAGAATAATAGATTTCTGAACTAATATCTGCTACTGGAAATGACTGATTAATTCTTTCCCTCTGTTTAGAAGACATACTATTGTATGTCGTTAGATTAATTTTTAGAAAGGCAAGAAAAAGTCGTTTTGGTGTAATGAGCTCTTTAAAATAAGGAGCAACATCTTGGATCAGTTCACCATTATAAGGTCCGGCAGCAGCTACTATCTTTTTGCTAAATAATGTTCTTAATTTACCCGTTTTGGTGTTTTCAACCTGAATTTCGTAGAGCTCATTTATCTTTTTTAAACTGATTACTTTTTCATTATACAAAATAACACTTCCCGTATATGTTATCCCTTTGTGAAGTTTTGAAATCAATATTTTTGGGTTAAGTGTCCCTGAATATTGTTTGTACTCCCTTATTATTATCACTGAATCAGGTATTTCCATACCAAAGAGCGTTCGTGCCGTTTCACGGTCCGGTGCATATTCATATGTATCCTGTTGTTCTTGCAATAATATATTGAGCTCTTCTTTTTGAGATTTATACCGAATATAGGTGACCGGTGAAGTTTGATAAATATCCTCCATGGAGTGTCTCATTCCACTATCTAATTCATTCAAGTACTCAATTAACTCTTTGGTTTCTACTACTGATCTTTGCTGAAGAAAAGACATAATATCCCCTTGTGCTCCCAGACTTCTTGAAATTCGTGACTCGCCAAAACTTGAGCCAAATGTGTAAATGGAATCTTGTTGCTCAATCAGTAAGACCTTTGCTCCATTTTTTGACAGTTGCCATCCCGCTGAGC
>Ga0075444_10001652_pt1 | contig 13702 bp, 18 predicted proteins | sample CoawatmetaG01DNA_FD_76836 | JGI IMG/M metagenome (GOLD analysis project Ga0075444, IMG submission 76836) | Marine microbial communities from the West Antarctic Peninsula - Coastal water metaG017-DNA | ecosystem: Environmental > Aquatic > Marine > Coastal | place: Atlantic Ocean: West Antarctic... | reverse complement strand
TAATGCCACTGTATATATTTTGGGCATTGATGGTTAAATCTTCTTTGAACATATTCATATTATTATTATTTAGTTTATTAGTTTAGATTTTCCATAAAGTTTTCGTGTAGACTTTGAAGATATACTTTATCATTTGATTCTTCTTTGTTTAACTCGTGAAGTGATAAGAATTTATTCCATTTTTCATAATTCACAAAACATTCTTTGATTAATTCTTTCATAGTATTATTTATTAGTTGATTTATAGAACTCTATTCTGTCAAGAACGTCTTGTCTAGTTATCTCACCATCCATTTGTTTACCGATGTAGTGAGTCATGTCGATTTCTTTGCCGTTATTACATTTTAAAGTGTATATCATATTAGTTATATTCATTATAAATTGATAGAACTTTTGACTGTTCTTGTTTAGTTAATTGGAAGACATTTTTGTCTGGGAATAGTTGCTTAGCTATTCTGATTAAAGCGGATTGATTATACATATTATATTATTTATTATTAGTTGACATAGTGAGAATCGAACTCACATAAACCATTATGTCATAAGTATTCAACTGTATTTATAGTGTAGAGAATACTGAACGCACACTTATGTTCAACTTTATTTATAGTGTAGAGAACTTTTAACACACACTTTTGTTTCACTCAGTCCAGAAATCGTGGAGTGACTCACCGCGAAGAGTAGTTTACACCAACTCTTTACCTCTTACTACTAATGGTATATTATTAGTTGCAGTGTAAGATTTGTACTTTAACCAACATGGTAAGTTAGTTAGAGTGTCTTTCATTATAGAGAAGACTTTGTCGTGATTGTACACAATTTTGTCACCTTTTTTGTTAGTGAATTCAAACGTTACATTTTTTCCGATTAGTGATTGTCTTACGACGAATCTTTTAGTTAATTGATTACTCATAGTTATTATATTTATTTATTAATTATTTACTTATTTGTTTATTTGTAGTTACATATATATAATCGAAGACTGTTCGTATTTGGTATGTAAAAGTAGTAGATTTGTTTAGTTGTTAGTTTAAGTTAGTATGTTCTGCGCTATGTGTCACTGTGTCATGACTATATGTCATTAGTATTATAGTATATCGTAGTGAGTTTGTCATTGTAGTATCTTGTATTGGTTACATATATATAATCGGAGTGAGCTCGTATCTTCTATGTAAAACGTGAAATGTTAATAGTAAAATACGAATGTGATAGTTTAGTTATACGTTCAGCATCGAGTACTACTGAGGGAATACGATGGGGAATCGATAATATGGGTGGGCCCGGCGAAATGAATTCAACTTCCCAAAATGGTGGTGGTGGCTAGGGGAGGGGGGCAATGCTACCTCTAATTACATCTTATGTTTTTTAAAAAAGGGTGACATTAGGTAGTAAAGATATACTAGTAAGGGGCAAGTGTCACTATATATTATAGTAAATAAATAAAATAGCATGTGATTATTCTAGTATACAATAAGATACATAGACTATGGCAAAGCAAGTATTATCGGCAAGAGCTAAGTTAGCTAAGAAGAAAAGAGATTTAGCAGCGGCAAATACCGATAGAAGAAAAGCTATGCGTGCTGAGAACCAAAGAAGAAGAAGAGCAGCTTTAAAGGCTGGTACAGTTATAGCTGGTAAAGACTGGGATCACAAAACCCATTCATTTGTCACTATTGCTAAAAACAGAGGATCATTCGGTAAAGGTACTAAGAACGAGAGAAACGCATAATAACCAATCAAATAAAATTTAATGGAATTCAATAACCCTAGTGAGATTGTAAAAGATCTCTATTTTGGCAGCGATGCTAAACAAAAAATAATAAAAGGAGTTGAGAAGCTAGCGAGAGCAGTTAAATCAACCCTAGGAGCTTCAGGTAAGTGTGTCATCTATGAAGATGGTCTTGGGAAACCAGTGATCACAAAGGATGGGGTAACAGTAGCAGACAGTGTAGTTTTGCTAGACCCAGTGGAAAACATAGGTGCTACATTGATTAAAGAAGCATCGAAAAATACAGTGAGAGAAGCAGGTGATGGTACAACTACAGCTATCGTACTTGCTGAAGCATTATTAAAAGAAGTCAATAACCCAGAGTATTCCAACGAGAGTATAAGAGATATAAAGAACGGAATTGAATCAGGTTATAAAAAGGTTGTGGAATACCTATCTAAACATTCCAAGGCGGTTGCTGGTGATCAGCTCAGTTCAGTTTCAGCTATTAGCTGTAACAACGATAAAGAACTTGGGGATATTATCGCAAAAGCTTATGAAAAAGTAGGAAAAGATGGTGTCGTCTTAATGGACGAAAGTGAAACGGATGAAACATTTACAGAGATAGTAGATGGCGTACAATTTGATAGTGGCCTAATGTCACAGCATTTTGCTACAAATAAAGATAAACAAATATGCGAACTAGAAAATCCATATGTTTTATTGGTTTCCTCACCTATACCTAATATACGTAAGATACAAAGTATATTAGAACATGTTATAAAAACCCGTAGACCTTTACTTATTATAGCTGAAGTAGAACAACAAGTAAAGTCGGCGCTTTTAATGAATAAAGTTAAGGGTAATATAAACGTTAACATTATAGATCCTCCAGGATTTGGCGGAAGTAAAGATGATACAATAGAAGATTTAGCATTTTTAACCGGTGCTAAAGTAATTAATGAAGAGCTAGGAGACGATTTAGATCTGATCCAGCCGGATTGTTTAGGTGAAGTAGTGAAATCTGTCACAAGTAGCAGAACTACAGTCCTTACAACCGGTGTTGAGGCTGAAGATCTAAAAGAAAGAATTCTAGACGTTAAGAAGAAGATTAAGAAAGAGAAGGTTCCTTATTTTAAGAGAAGATTACAAGACAGATTAGCCATGTTATCCGGCTCTGTTGGTATAATTCACGTAGGAGCTGATTCTAAGGTTGAATTAAAGGAAAAGAAAGATAGGGTCGAAGATGCTATCTACGCAGTTAAGGCTGCTTTGCAAGAAGGTATTGTACCAGGCGGTGGAGTTGCCCTTTTAAATGCTGCTTCTTTACAAACTGCCGATAATATCGGTCAAAAGATCCTGTTTAAGGCGCTTTCGTCACCATATGAAACAATTCTAGACAATGCTGGGTTGCAAAACGTAGTATTACACGAAGGAATAGGTTATGGTATTGACGTAACCACTGGAAAAGAGGTTGATATGATAAAAACTGGTATAATTGACCCAGTACTAGTAACAAAGACAGCGCTAAAGAATGCAGTTAGCGTCGTGTCTACTATAATTTCTGCAGATTGTGTAATCTCTAACATAAGAATTCCACATGCAAGCAGTTAATTATTACTTAGTGGTCGAAAAGATCAAAGAAGAACCTAGAACCGTCGGAGGGTTGATCCTAACAGAGAAACTTGACGAAGAAAATAGGTATATAAAAGCAACGGTCATATCTAAAGGTAATTTAGTAGAAGGTATAGATGACAAAAGCATCGTATACTACGATAAACACGCTGGACACGGTGTTCGGTGGAAAGAAAAACTTTTACAAGTTATAAAGATACAGGATGTAGTTTTAGTAGAATGAAACTAACCCCTGGTGATTTAAGAGAAATAGGATTATTTAAGTATTACAGGCTCGTTAGGAAATGGGCCTGTAAAACTTATGGGCTAAATGATGCAGATTTAGAACTTTTAGTCTATTTAGATTGCAAATCACGATTTACACGTAATAGCTTTATAGATGGCTCTTACACTTACAGCTGGGATAAAACCCGCTGGGAACGACTCAGGAAAAAAGGCTGGATCGAGGTATGGAGACACAGAAACCGCACTACAATCAAATATAGTATATACAAAACATCATTTAAATGTTCTCAACTCATATCACGTATATACAGAATCCTATTAGGGGAGGAAGATATTCCCACATCAGAAAGAAACATATTTTTTAACAATAAGTCATATACAGATAAAGTTTACAATAAAGCTATAGATGATATGATCAAAGACAAAAACAGGTAACCATGGGAAAACCAGGAAAAGCAGCTAGTAATATATTCCAAACAGAAGGAATAAAAAATTCACCAGAAAAAGGTAGGTATTCAGATCCTCAAATAGAAGGACTAGGATCACCATATGCTCAAACTGGAGAAGTTACTCCAAAAAATGCATTTCAAAGAAACGCTGTAAAAAGTGAAGGTAAAGGTATTTTTAGTAAGATTACTGATGCATTTAAAAGAAACGCTTTAAAAGGAGATGGTAAAACTCACGAAGAAGCTGAAAAAGAAGTAAACCCACCCTCTTCAAACAAACAATGTGGATGTGGGAAAAAGAAGTGTAACTGTGGGTAACATTATAAATAGAGTAAAAGCTAGGACACAAGGTGGGGTATTTCCACCTAATCAAGAAGTGACTATGAATGCTGATGGAAGCGGTGGTCCTATATCTCCACACAAAGGTTGGAAAGATTGGGGTCATGGTATTTTAGATGTAGCAGGTCTTATTCCTGGTATAGGTAATGTTGCGGATTTAGCAAACGCTGCGTGGTATGGACTTGAAGGAGATAAAGTTTCAGCTGGCCTATCTTTAGCTGCTGCTATTCCAGGCGCTGGTTTAGCTGCTGGTGGTGTTAAATTAGCAAATAAAGCTCGCAAAGGATATAATAAAATAAAACTAGCTAACAAAATAGAACAAAAATTAGCAGGAAGAACCGCTTTAGAAAGCTCTAACGCTTTGAATCTAGCAGCTAAGCTTACCGAGAAAGGTGGTAAGGAGATATTAAACGCACCTTTAGAAGGCGCAAAATCCATCATGAACACTGTTGGCGCGCAGATAAAGCAACCCCTTAAAAGAATAACCCCACTAACTAAAAAAGAAAAATTAATTGAATATGGTACCATCCCAGTAGGTGCTGGTGCCGCATTGCTTAGTGATGATTCTCCAAACAAACAAAGAGCTGGTGGACTTAAACAAAATAATAGATTTATAGGCGGTGTCGCATCATCTGGTCGATCTAATAGTAAGTCTTTTAATAAACCACCATTTAACGGAAAATATTAATGAGCTTTAAAATGAAACAAAAAGGGGAATTATTTGGCATAAGACAGTTTGTCAATGGTAATATCCCTGTTTTTAATAAAAAACTAGGAAGTGGTCTACTTGCTGAGGCAAATAGAGACAACACTATATATGTAAATGAATTAGCGACTGATGAAGATTTAAAAGCAAATCTTACTCTTGAAGAAGAGACTGAACATTTACTACAAATGAAAAGAGGTAATCAATACACTAACAATCATATCATTGAAAACACGCCAAGTGAGTTTAATGTATTTAAAAGAGAGGGTAATATGATGATACCTATAACTAAATCAGCTGGAACCAAACCAATGCAAGAGGGAGATCCTAACGCACCATGGGAGGTAGAAGCAAAGGCTAACGCTAAAAACAATAAGAACAATGTACAAGTCATGGTTTCAAAGACAGAAAGAAGTTAATTCACCGTTTCATTTAGCCCAAGGGTTGGTTGATGGCGCGAGATATGTTGCAGACACAACAGACACTAAAATAAACACAAAACTACTAACTCCAGATGCAGAGAAAAAAACAGATGCTGATGGTAATCCAGCTGAGGAGGGTGTAAAAGAAGGGGATATAAATCCACTTACTAACGAACCATACACTAGTGCAGAAATAACAAAAATAAAATTAAACGAGAAGCTTTAACAAGTGAATAAGACGAAAATCTATTAATAAAAATATTAAATAAAAAATTATGAGCTCACCAATAACACAGAGGGTAAGATCCTCAATGAAGCAAACAGCGATTACAGATAAGAAAGGTAAACTTGTTTACGAAGGAGAAGCACCTGTTGCTGGAACATCTGAATTTATTACTAAAAGTTTAGGTGCAACGCATTCTGGACCTGATGGAGGTAATAAGTATGTTACGGATATGACAGCTGAAAGAGATGCAAGACAACCTGGTATGGACCTCAATGAGTACATGTCATTAAAGGATAGACAAAACGCCCAAGCTGGAAACCCTGATTTTCAAGGCACAGAAGATGGTGTTAATGTTGATGCTACTCAGTGGACAGATGAAAACGTTAATTTTGGTAACAATAAAGAAGAGATTACAACTCCTGGTACTGAAGGAACGCCTGATACAGATGTTTATTTAAAACCTGAAAGCAAAACAAATTTAAGTAGAGCGGCTGCTGGTAATCAAAAGAGAACTCAAGGTATGGTTGAAAGATCTACTAGACGTGATGCAAATAGATATTACAGACAATTAAAAAGAACAAATAGAAAAAATAATGGATTGAGTGAAGAACAGCAAAAAGATTTTGATTACTTAAAAACGAATAGAAAAACAATGGGTTCTTCTAAAAACTTTAAAAGAGATGACGATGGTAATATAACCGGAAGCAATAACGAAGACTTAATCACTAACAAGAATCATGAGGTTGGATATACAGATCAAACAAGTGGAACCGTAGGCGGAGTTACACATTCCACAGAAGTAAATAAAGCACGAACCGGTTATAAACAAAAATCATACAGCGGTTTTCAACAAAACCCTGATTCACCTAAAAAAGGTCTAGGTAATCTAATTGGCAAGGTTATAAAAGGAACACTAAAAAAATCAACAAAAGTTAAACCTAAACAATTAGGTACTGGATCTAATCTTCCAGCAGTAGTTACAAAGCCAGGTGTAAACGCAGGCGCTGTTGCAACAGGCGCTAGTTTTTTAGGAAAAGCAGGAAACATGATTAAAGGACTTGGTAAAGCAGGAATATTTGGTGTTGGTGGTGTAATAGGTGCTGGTTTAGTTTCCGCATTATCTGGATCTAGTAATGAAACACCAAAGGTTAAAGAAAAAAAGATTGATAATAATAAGAAAACACCATATGTTAAACCAGGTGGTAAAGCAACTGGTAGAATGAAAGATTACGCTTTAAATAGTAAAGCAAGATCTGATGAGTATGATGCTAGGGGATGGAAACATGATGCTACATCTAGATACAAAAGAACACCTAAACCAGCGGTTAACACATTAAAATCACAACCTATAGTTAAAGTTGGTGGTGGGAGTGAAATAAAAGCTCAACCTCTTCTAAATAAAGTTGCACCAGTAGCTGCACCAGTATCCGCACCTATTGATAACAAGCAGAAAAAAGCTATTAAGAAAATAGGTAAACTAGAAGGTAGAAATCAAACTTCAAAACGTGATATTAGAATAGCTAAACAAAAAGATAAAGCTGCTGGATTAAGCAGGAAACAAGTTAAAGCTAATAAGTTAACTAGAAAGTCTGGTGGAACAGTTCCTTCAGCTGGATCTTCAGCTGGATCTTCCTCAACAGTTACTATGCCAAGGGTAATGAATAGCGCACAATATAACCAAGCTAAGAATTTAGGTGGTGGTAGCGCTATAGATGCTGTTAAAAATGGAGCTGTTACTCTTGAGAGTAGAGAAGCTGAACTTAAAAAAGCTTCTGGATTCAAACAAAAAGGTTGGAAAGGTTTCCAAAAATAAAATAGATGGCTAGTAAAAAGAAGTTTTCAGAAACAAAAGTAGGCGCATTCCTATCTAAAACTGCTCCAAAGTTATTCGCCACAATAGGTGATGTATTACCTAATAGCGGTATTTTGGGTTTAGTTAAGGGTATTATATCTAAAGCAAGTCCTGAAGATTTACCACCTGAAGATAAAGAAACAGCTCTTAAGTTACTAGAACAAGATATGACTGAAATGCAGGAAGTATCAAAACGCTGGGTATCGGATATGAAATCCGATTCTTGGCTCTCGAAAAATACACGTCCACTAACGTTAATATTCTTAACAGTATCATGTGTTTTGTTGATATTATTAGATAGCTTTGAAATACAGTTTACGGTTACTGAAGAATGGGTTGATTTATTAAAATCCTTACTAGTCACTGTTTATGTAGCTTATTTTGGTTCTCGAGGGGTAGAAAAATTTAAAACAATAAGTCAAAAAAAATAGTATGCCTAGAATTAGCAGTTTACAGAACGATAGTAGTTTAAGCGCCGGGGACAGATTACTGGGAACTGACACGGATGGTTCTACAAAAAATTTCACGCTTGCGCAAATAAAAGAGTTCACAAATGGTGGAGCCACCGCGTATAAGCACCACCAAAACAATGCGTCAACAACTTGGACGATAACACATAGTTTGAACCTCGAGGATTATTTGCCAATGGTAAATATAAAGCTATCGGGTGGTGGAACATTTAATAACATACAGTCGCTAGGTGTAGTTACTTACATTACTAAAGATCAATTAAAAATAGACCTTGCTGATTCAGCGAGTGGATACGCATACTTAAAAGCTTAACATAATAAATAATTTATAATAACTTAAAAAAATGGCAATACCTATTCTCAATCACATGGACTTTAACAAGTCCGCGGAAATCCGAAACGTTCGGTTGCATAACCAAGCCTCGTCGGGCGTGTCAAGTCCTGGTACTGGCCAAATACTGTACGATTCTGGATCTGTAAAAATATACAATGGATCTGCTTGGCTAACGCTAGCATCTGGTGGTGGTACTAGAGCTGTATCACTTGACACTAACGGAGACGGAAGTGTAAACAACACATTAGAATTAAGTGAGACTCTAGTTCTTAAAAAAGGATCTGGTGTTTCTTTAGCAGAAGTTGGTGGTGTTGTTACAATATCCGCTACAGGATCACAATTAACAGGTGCCCAAGTAAAAGACTTTGCAGGGGCGATGTTTACAAGTAATACTGAAACTGGTATTACAGCAACGTATCAAGCTGCTGATGACACGGTAGATTTAGTTATTGGCGCTGGTGATATTGTTCACTCAATGCTTGCTGACGATTCTGTCGACGCTGACAATTTAGCTTCAGACGCGGTTGTTACAGCTAGTATAGTTGATGCAAACGTTACTGTAGCAAAAATTGCAGATGACGCAGTAACTGCTGCTAAACTTGCGGCTAGTGCAGTAGTAACAGCATCTATTGTAGATCTAAATGTTACAACGGCTAAAATAGCTGCTGACGCAATAACTGGTGCTAAAATCGCAGACGATGCTATCGATTCAGAGCATTATGTAGATGCTAGTATTGACAACGCACACTTAGCTGGTTCAATAGCAAACGCTAAATTATCGAACTCTTCAATTACAATAGACGGTACCGCAATATCTTTAGGTGGTTCGGTAACTACAAACACTATTGCTAATACTGATATAGATGTCAATAACGCTAACTTACTAACTAGACTTGCTGCTTTAGAATCAGCAGGCGGCGCAGCTGATCAAAACATAGTAATAGGTACTGATTCAGGCGATACAATAGTTGTAACTGGTAACTTACAAGTTTCTGGTACTACCACTACGGTTAATTCAACCACGGTAAGTCTTGCTGATAACAACATAGTATTATCTAGTGGCAACAGCACAGCAGCGGTAATCAACACAGCTGGTATAACCTTAGAAGGTGGTTCTGGTTCTGATGTAACTTGGATGTGGAACTCATCTGGTACAGCTATGGAACTGAAATTAGGTTCCACACTAACAGCTGCTAAGTTTGGAAATATAACAGGTACACTAGCAACCGTTTCACAACCTAACGTTACAGGTGTTGGAACAATTGGAACTGGTGTATGGCAAGGTACGGCAATAGCAAGTGCATATATTGCTGCAGATGCAATTACAGGTGCTAAGATAGCGGATGACGCTGTTGATAGCGAACATATTGCTGCTGACAGTATTGATGCGGAACACTACGCTGCTGGTTCAGTAGATGCTACCGCTTTAGCAAGTAACGCAGTAACTACTGTTAAAATAAATGCAGATGCAGTAACTAGTGCTAAGATTGCTGATGACGCTATAGATTCAGAACACATAACTGATGGTTCGGTTGATAACGCTCACTTAGCTGGTTCTATTGCAATAACAAAACTTGCTAGTAGCGCTATCACAATAGATGGCTCGGCTATATCATTAGGAGGTTCTGTCACTACTAACAACACTCAACTAGCGTTTGCTTCAGCTGCAGAGGTTCAAGCAGGTACAAACACGGCAAAAGCTGTTAATCCTGATAAACTCGCCGCTAAATCAGTTCACGCTACAATTGACGTATCTGATTCAAATTTCACATCTAACTTATATGCTGAGATTAATCACGGTTTAGGTAGTGAAGACGTGATAGTCCAGTTATTTGATTCAAGTTCTAAAGAAACAGTATATGCTGATATTGCTAGAACAGATAAAGCTAATTCAGCATCCACAGCTAAGATCAAAGTAACTTTTGCATCAGCTCCCGCGGCTGATATAGAGGTTGTTATTACATCAATACAAGGATCGTCAGCTGGAACAGTTGCTTACGCTTAATAATAACAATAAATACAGCGGTGCTTCGGTGCCGCTAGTATTAATTTAATATACACAATATGAGCTTGAAATTTTTATCTGACATTGAAGCCGGAACAATTATAGAGGACATAGCTGCCGCGGTAAGTAGTGGAACAAATAACAGGAACCACGATATAGATTTTGCAAAGAGTCACGCTAACTATACAGTAACCGCCGTTAATGCTGCTAGTAATAAAATTACCTTTAGTAATTTAGGTTCCACTATTGTTGGTAAACATGGTTCTATAATAATAACAAACCCAAGCGCTGTAGGTTCTTATACGTGGCTAGGGTCGAGTGGTTTACCAGCTACAGCTTACACACCTGGTGGTCAACAAATAACTTTTGATACAACAGCTAGTAAAATAGCTATAATAACCTATTTTGTGATTGCATCAGATAAAGTATTAATTAACTACGCTGGGGCATTTTCTGCGTACGAACAAGCAGCACCATAAACAATGAGTTGGTTATGGAATAGAATAGATTTTTGGGGTACTTCTACACTAAAGAGTACGAGCAAGGTGACAACTAAATCAACTAGCACAACTAAGTCGACTAATACTGTGTTCAACACTAGTACATCAACATCAACACTATACAATACAACTAAATCAACTAGCACAACAACTACGTTTGCTACAACTAAATCAACTAGCACAACAACTACATTCGCTACGTCTAAAAACACAACAACTACTTTTAGCACCAATAAAAGCACTTCCACAACGACCGCTTTTTCAACCACAAGGCCTACAACCACCACTTTTAACACGTCTCAATCTACAAACACTGTATATAACACTAGTACATCTACTGTTTATAATACTAGTAAAACAACAACCGTTTCCACGAGTAAGTCTACGACAACTACATTTAGTACGTCTAAAGATACAACAACCGCCTACACAACTACATTTGCTACAAGCAGGTCAACTAATACTATAACGATAACTCACTACAACACAAGTAAGAGTACATCTAGATCGACTAGTAAACTAACTAGCACTGCGTACAACACAAGTACATCTACAACTAGAGCAACTAATACTATTTACACAACTACGTTTTCTACGAGTAAAAATACAACTACCACATTTAACACTAGTCAAGTTACATCTAAAAACACAGCAACAACTTTTAGTACTAGTAAATCAACGTTGAAAGCAACTTCGAAAAATACAACAACCACTTATAATACAACTTGGAATACTTTTTTAAGAAATACTATATCAACGCTTATAACAGCTTATAACACTAGTACTAATACACTAACGTCTTTCAATACTAGCCAAGTTACATCTACGGCTTATACAACAACGTTTTCCACGAGTAAAAACACTACTACAACGTATAACACTAGTAAGTCTACAAATACCGTTTATAACACCTCTACCGCAACAGTAACTACTTATACAACAACGTTTTCCACAAGTAAAGCTACAACGACTGCTTATAATACGTCTACAAATACAATTACCGCTTACAACACTAGTACTATAACAAGTAAGAACACGACAACCGTTTGGAGCACAAGTAAAAATACTACCACAACTTATAATACGTCTACAACAACAGTAACTACTTATACGACAACTTGGAGTACAAGTAAGGCTACGTCAACTGTTTGGAGTACAAGTAAAGCTACGTCTACAACATACAACACATCTACAGCAACAGTAACTACTTACACTTCATATTTTAATACTAGTAAGAATACAACCACAACATACAACACTAGTCATACTACTTCAACCGCTTACACGACAACATATGGTACTTCTAAGAACACTACCACTACATATAACACTAGCAAGAGTACGTTAACGACTTTCAATACTAGTCAAGCCACTTCAACTACTTACACCTCATATTTTAATACTAGTAAAAATACTACAACGACATATAACACTAGCAAAACCACTTCAACCGCCTATACAACAACATATGGTACCTCTAAGAATACAACAACAACTTATAACACATCTAAGAGCACGTCTACAACTTTTCAAACTAGTATAGTAACCTCTAAGAACACCACTACGACGTATGCTACAAGTAAGAACACTACAACGACATACGCTACAAGTAAGAGCACATCTACAACTTTTCAAACAAGTATAGTAACTTCTAAAAATACAACAACTACTTGGGGGACTAGTAGGTCTACTACCACGACTTTCGCTACTAGCCGAAACACAACAACCACTTTCGCTACTAGCAAAAACACAACCACAACTTACAATACTAGTAGAAGTACGTCGGTTACAACAACTTTTAACACAACTGTTAGTACTAGTAAAAACACAACTACAAGTTACAATACTACTTATGCAACTACTTTTAACACTACTTTCACAACAACATACTTAACAACATATAGTACGGCGGCTGGAGTAATCTCAGCGCTTAGAAGCGATGCCTCTAACCAAATGGGTGCTTGTACTCAATTCTGTACCACAACGTTTTATCACACCGGAAGTAGTTTTCCTCCTGCTCAAGGAAATTACGCTTATACAAATTCAGCCGGCACATCAGCTTTATCAGCTGCTTGGTATGGAATTTCATCAAGTTTTGGGGGAGCTTCGCATGCGATGAGAACAGGTAGTGGTGGTTATATTCAAGCTGTTGATGTTTGTTCTGGCGGTGGTGGCGGTGGACCTTCTGACAGAAGATTGAAAAAGAATATAGAGTTTATGTACATATCACCGGAAGGGCATAATGTTTACTCTTTTGAATTTAAAAAAGACAAGCTTTACGGTAAAGATGTTAGTGGCGTGTGGATGGGTTGTATGGCTGATGAATTAGAACACTTAGACGATGGTACCGTCTTGATAATGGGTGATGGGTTTAAGTTTGTTCAGTACGATAAAATTGATGTTGAATTTAAAAAATTAAAAACATGTTTGACGAAAGCTTAATACCAGTATACGATGGTACAGATTTCACCATAACCAAAGAGGAGGTCGTTGCGTCAGCATCCGAAGTTGATTGGGTTGTTAATAAAGAAACTAAATCAATACTTCGCTATAAAGATGACCAATTTCACTTTTATTACAATGACGACACTTTAGGTAGGTTGCTTACTGGTGACTGCACTACCTGTGGTTGGGATAGCAGAATAGCGGACTTATACAGCGGTTTAGCTTGGGGTGATATATTAGTCTTAGGTTTGGGCTTGGGTGTTTTACCAGAGTACATAAAAGTAAACAAAAACCCAACTTCTATTGATGTTATAGAGAGTGACAATGAGGTTATAACCGTTGTGGATTGGTTAAGTAGTGATATAAATGTTATAAATGCAAACGAGTTT
>Ga0075444_10001651_pt1 | contig 13708 bp, 10 predicted proteins | sample CoawatmetaG01DNA_FD_76836 | JGI IMG/M metagenome (GOLD analysis project Ga0075444, IMG submission 76836) | Marine microbial communities from the West Antarctic Peninsula - Coastal water metaG017-DNA | ecosystem: Environmental > Aquatic > Marine > Coastal | place: Atlantic Ocean: West Antarctic... | reverse complement strand
CCCGGGGCGTTGGGCAAAATCAGGGTGGCGGGGTTCTTGGTGTTGCCACCACCAGTCGTGCTATTGAAGTCATTGCGATAGTCAGAGTCGTAGCGGCTGTCGGGCTGGCGGTCGGTGCTGCGGCGGTTGTGCATCTCCTCGCCGTAGTAGTCGTCGTCCGAGCGTCCCAGGCTGGAGCGCTCCCGTGCCTCTTGCCTGGCCTGATTGTTTTTCAGGTGGCGCCGGAGAAAGTAGATCGCCAGGATAAGCCCGAGGACAACCAGCACCATCATCAAGGTGGGCTGTTTGGCAGCCGCCCAGACTTCTTGAGTGGTGGTCAGCGGAGCGCTGTTGGTGAAGAAGCTGCCGCCCGAATCTTTGACGGCAGGTCCGGTGATGGCAGTCCCAGTGATAGTCGAGCTCAAGTCGCCGCCGGGAGCGACGAGGACTGGTGTGGAATTATTGGTAGCGCCTTGGGCGACTATGCCGTTGGGGGCATTCAAGGTCAGCGCCATGGAATTCGTGGAGGAAGCGCTGAGAGAGAGGAAAGCAAGGGTAGCCAATGCTACTGCGATGATTGACCGATAGATTGTGATCATGGTTATCTCCTTGAGGAGATGCAACAGGTTGCATTTTTTGTTTTTGTCGACCGCTGTTTGTCTACTAATAGAGGCCGGTCGAGAGAGAAGAGTAAGAAGAGAAAGTGAGTAGAACTAAGAGCGTTTCTCTTTCTTCTCTTCAAAAGACAGCCTGTCGCTGTCGTTAAGGAGGTGGAAAGCAGTATCGCCAAGAAAACGAACGGGCATGATCGGGTCGAGCAGGCCAGTGCCCAGGCCAAACAGTCCGGTGCCATAAGTATTGGTTTTGACACCAAGGCGACCGTAGAGTTCGAGCACTGCGCCAATGCAGGTCCAGTGATCGCTGGCCAGGCGGCCGGTGAAAAGACCCCACCAGTCGTAGCCACTGACCGGTAACTTCTTGTCGATGAAATTGCGCAGGAATTGCGGCAGATGAAAGCGCCGATAGAAAGCCTGGCGTCTTGCCAGAGTTGCTTCCTTCCAGAGTTTGTTCTGCTCCAGCATGATGGCAATCAGTTGCGGTGCCACTTGTTTTTGCCGGTCGTTGAGGGGCTTGGTCAGACGCAGAGCAATATAGTGACCGTATTTCAGGTTGGTTTCGGCCACTTCTTTGAGATCCTGCACCACCGCTCCGCGGTCCATGAAGGAACTCCAGGTGGACCGTCGGCCATTGATTTCCATCACCATTTCGCCATGACCAACAGTCTCGCGCAGTTGCTTAGCGACGCGACCACTGGTCAAAATCAAATCACCATCTTGCAGAGCATCGGGGTGCGGATTGACCCAGGCACCCTTAGGCAGGGGACCGTGGCCCTGAGTCTTGTAGCGATTCTTGTTGCGGCGGTAGCTGATATAGAGCAGCCCCCATCCCAGAATCTCGCCAATGGCAAAGAGTTTGAGCGGAGTGACCGTGATCAACTGGCGGCTGAGAACATTCCAACTGAGAATAGTCTCGCTGGAATGGTTAGGGGCAAGCAGAGCCAACCCGGAGAGTGACAGCCCAAAGAGCAAGGGCAGAATCACCTTGAGCCGAGAGAGCAAATCGAAGTAACTGCGAAACAAGGCGCGGGAATCATAGGTGGTGAGACCGAGCCAGAGAGCTGAAAGCGAGACGCAGGCGATGGAAAAGTTCCAGTCAAGTTCACCGCTGAACCACTTCCAACTGACATAGATAAGGGCCAGATAGGCCAACGACTGCGTCGTTTTTGTTAGACGTGCAAACATAAGATATATCCTTGCGAGCCAGAGTGGCTAAATGAAAGTCACTAGCTCTTTTGAATTTGTAAAATGAGAAGGGCGCTTAGTCCAGAACCACAGTCCAGAACCAGAGTCCAGAACCACAGTCCAGAACTAAGCGCCAAATTGACTGACTAGGCCGTTACTTCGACCTTGGCATCAAGCCGTCCAGCGGCACGGGCAGCTGTGATCGCCTTGATGGTGCGGTCGTAACCATCCTGTTCCATCTGCTGGCACTTAGCCAGGCTGAGGCCATAGTTCAGGCCAGCGACGTCGGGCAGGCCGACTTCGATGACCACATGCCGGCTCGGGTCAACGTAGCGACGCTGTCCAGCGATGGGCATGAACATTTCACGGTAGTGAAAGTAGAGGTCAATGGGCTGCTGCCATTCGCTGGTGGGTTCGGTGGCCGGCAGGAAGGAGCTGACAATCGCTTCACCCGAGCAGAAGTCTGTCGGGTTGTAGTGATAAACAGCGCCGTCCACCAGCAACCTCAGACCGCTTTCGGACATCTGCCAGACCGGGCGCATCACCGTGGGCAGTGCGCAGGAAGCAGTGATGGCCTTGGCCAGGTCATAGTTTTCGCCCGCGAAGAGCACAGGCTCTTTGCGGAAGTAGTCGCAGCTGACGATCTTGAGGCGGTCGTTGGTCTTGAGGTTGAGCCTCGCCACCATTTCGCGCATCGGACCGGTCAGGTCAATGGAACCGCCCACCATGAAGCTGATGGGGTCGGGAAAACTGAGGGTCTTGAGAAGAATCGTTGGATCGTTGCGGTTCTTCATGCCGTTGTACATTTCGGCAAAAATTTGATCAAGGGAAAGACCATTTGTGTACATGGCGGCGATCAGCGAGCCCACGGAAACACCGGTGACTGAGCCAATTTCGACCTTGAGGTCATGGAGTGCGCGCAGCACGCCGATATGACCGAAGCCTTTGACACCACCCGCCCCAAGGACGAGATCGATCCCTTTTGTTTGGTGCGTCATGGCACTACTCCAAAAAGATTGTGAGGGTTGATAGAAAAAATCCAGGCACCTTCGCCTAAGCGCAAGGCCGTCTGGAATTGCTTGCTAGATTTAGCTAGCTAGATGGTCGGTCCATCAGCTTGCGAGCTTTTTAGAACCGGGTGCCTTCAGTGAAGTTGAAGTCTTTCACCATCATGGCAGGGACAACCGCTGGAACTTCAATTCCTTCTGCACCAGCGGCTCTTACTGAAGTACCAAGAGCAATTACATTGTTCAGCAGCTCCAGCAAACTGACGTTGAAACGTAAGTTTTTAACTGGTTTAACTACTGCTCCATTTTTCACAAGAAACGTGCCGTCTCGTGTCATGCCGGTAAGCAGCTTGGTTGAAGGATCAACCTCCCTGACGTACCAGACGCGAGTGAGCAAGACGGCCTCCTGGTCGCCCTGTACTTGTTTAATCATGTCTTCGATGGAGGAAATGCCCCCCTCAATCACAATGTTGAGAGGCATTTCGCCCATCGCTGACGGTTGAGCCACGCTATGACCGGTGGTCTTGGTCTGCATTTTTTTAGCCGAAAGTCGGCTATGAACAAGATTTTTAATCACACCGTTTTCTACTAGTGTGATTGTCTGCCGCGGCACACCTTCGCCATCAAATGGGCAGCCGCATTGGTTTTTGTTAGTAACGTCATCGACAATGGTGATGTTGTCACCAAATACTTTCTCGCCGACTTTATCGAGCAAGCAAGAAAGTTTGTCGATATGGCTTGTGCCGCTGAAATCCCACCAGAGATAACTGAGTAAGTCAATTACTGCAGCTGGCTCAAGAATTGCCAGGTATTTTCCCGGTGGCAAATCTTCTGGCATACGAGCTTGCTTAGCTCTGTTGATGACGCGCTCAGCCAACAGTTCTGTATTCACTTCACTGGCGGTTGGCGCATGGTTCAGTACCCAGCTAGTGGCACCGTCAGCTGTGGCGGTTATAGAGCAGGCGGCGGTGCTCTCCTGGTGGTATTGGAACAGACCGTTGCTATTGCCGATGGCAATGTAACTCGCCCCGCTGCAATATATTCCTGCAGCAGATACATCTTGGTCTTCTGCTTGTTTGATAATTTTGGCCACGGCGTTAGCTCTTTCAAGAGCTGTTAGTTCTGCTGTGGCTAAGTCGTATCTGCTTGAAGCCTCTTTGCTTTTCTTTGACATGCCTTTGGCGCTAACTAGCGCTAGAACATCTTCGTCTGCTTCCAACAGCTTCACAGCTTCAAGGGCACTTTCAACTAACCGTTCGATGCCACTTTCGCTTAAGTCGAGAGTCTCCAGTCGGGCTTGGCGGCCATCACGTAAGAGGCGAACGGCAACGACATTTGAATCGGGAGCCTGATTCTGAGTCATTTCGTTGTTAGCAAAGCGAGAGGTAGCCAGGTTAGAGCCAGTGATACTGACTTCAACTTCAATGGGCTTTTTCTTGCTGGCAAAGCTGAGGGCGTGCTTGATGGCCGCATCGATTATTTTTCGACATTGGCTTTCGTTCAGCATTTGGCACCCTCTTTACTCATGTCTTCGGCGATTTTCTGTTCCCGTTCGTTTTTCTTGGTTCAAGTTTGTTGGGCTTGGTTCAAGACTGCGCTATGCCAACAGTTAGTTTGCGGAAGCGAGCCGGGCTAGCGCCATGGCCTGTCCACATTACCTGCATGGGCTGACCTTTGCCACAGTTTGGTGTGCCCCAGTAGGTGTTTTCACTGTTGTCACAGATGGCATCGCAGGTGTTCCAGAATACTGGTGTGATGCCGCTATAGCTTGGGTTCTTCAAGATTTCGCTGCGTTTGCCCTTTTTGATTTTCCAGGCAATTTCAGTGGAAAACTGGAAGTTATAGCGCATGCTGTCTATTGACCAAGACTTGTTGGTCTCCATGAACAAACCATCGCCAGTGTCGCTTATTAGATTCTCAAGCGACCCGGCGCTGCCTGGCAAAAGCGAGATGTTCGTCATGCGGATGATTGGAGCAAAGTTCCAGCTTTCCGCACGCATGGCCCCTCCAGAGCGGTCGAGACCAATCAGGTGAGCTGTATCACGAGAGCTGAGGTAGCCTTCGAACAGACCATTCCGTACCAGGTAGGTGCACTGTGCTGCTACTCCCTCATCGTCAAAGCCGAAAGAGCCCAGGGCTCCGGGAGTGGTGGCATCGGCAACCAGGTTGACTATTTCTGAGCCGTAGCGCAGCTGTCCCCGTTGGTCAGGGGTGAGGAAGGAAGCTCCGGCGAAGTTGATTTCTTGTCCGAGGGCACGGTCTAGCTCGCTGGGATGCCCCATTGATTCGTGGATTTGCAGGCCCAGTTGGGATGAACCGATGATGGTGTCGACTTCGCCCTGGGGGCACAGCGGCGCAGTGAGGAGGGCCACAGCTTCTTGGGCAATCTGCTCGGCGTGGCCGGGAAGGTCCCATTTCTGCACCATCTCGTAGCCTGCTTGTTCATACTGGCCGAAAGCGCATGGGTAGGAACGACGTTGGCGGTCTTCGCTGTTGGAAGAGTTGGCCTCAATCATGCATCCTGTGCGGATTGAAGTTTGCCTTAACCGACAGCCTTCGCTATTGGCAAAGAATTTGTCGTCGCGGATGAAGTGCAGCATGCCCTGGGCCAAGGTGACACCCTTGACCGCTAGCATTGTCTTTGCTGCAGCCATCAGCACTTCAAGCTTGTCTTCGACACTAACTGTGAATGGGTCAATCAAGTGAGGTGAAACCCAAGTGGCATTCCAGGCTGGCTCTGAGGCCAGGAGCACTGGATTTTTCATGACCGTACCGCTGGCCTTAGCTACTTCCACTGCTCGTTTAGCGCAGTTGATAATGGCCTTTTTCGTGAGCTTCTGCGTCGAGGCGAAACCCCAGCCGCCATCGGCAATAACGCGGATTCCCAGGCCAATGTTATCGCCACGGTTGAAGAGGCTAACGGCGAGATTTTTGGTCTGAATCAATTCTGATTCTTGCTCAATCAAGCGGGCGTCAGCGTAAGTGGCTCCAAATTGTTTAGCGGCGTCGAGGGCTAATTCTAGTAAGTCAAACATAGGCTTGATTATAGACCAGTTCAACTTGCTGATAATTGAGTAGTCAATCGCTGCTAGTGCTCAATGACAGTCTCTCTCGTTGAGGCTGTGGTGCTTATGGTGGCGGGGGCGGCGGGCTAGTGGCGAGCGCTGGGCAGTGATTAAATCTCAGAGAATAGATAAACGGGGGGAACTCATAAAGTATGAGAATCAAGTTCTAAGACACAAGCATAACTAGTTTCGTTGATTCTAATTATTCTGCAGTACTCGTAGTCATGCGGCTGTTGTCAATGGCTCGTAACAGTCAGCGCAGCTCGCTAGCTGGTGTAGATGCTGCAGGGAGCGGGGTTTTAGCTTGCGGCTTAGGGGAAATTTTTGACGGCTTGGTAGCCAAGATTATTCAGCTGCGCTAAAAGTTGCAGGCGATCTTGCTGGCTCTTTTCGGGGCTTTATCTTTGACCCTTTAGGTCACAGTTGCCAATGGACAATCTCTTGCTTTTGCTGTGGTTTTAGCTGGCACCAAATCTGATGGCAGATTTGCTATTAAGTTGCGACACTTGAAGTCGAATTTTTCATGCGAATTTCTCTTCTTGAATCGTCGCTGATATCAATGCGACATCAACTCTGGAAAGCCTTGCCTAATTTCTCAATTGGGCGAAATTGAATTGGCGCAGCCGCAATAGTAACGCCCGCGTAAGTTGCGTTAACCAAGCTACCTCCCGTATTTGCCCCACTTAGCCACAGCGCTGAAATGGCCAAGAGTAAATACTGGTAGGCGTTTATACGATTGCTGCGGGATGTAAAGAGAAAAGGTGTATAAAACATTAACGTCCGTCCTAATGAAATCCCTCAGGCTTAATTGCTAATTTCTCTATATCCCTTTCTTTTTGTGATTTTGAGACAAATACCCGACTTCAATACCTGCGCCCCCGTAGCCTAAAAAACTCCTGAAGATTATGTCTTCCGGACGGCTGTCGCAGATACCCTCTTGATGCCGGTAAGTCTTAACTCTAATTCCGATCAAACTTTCTCTGAGATAGCACGATCGATGCCTGGTCTGGCCCGCAGCTCTCGCTGGTGAGGTCCGAAACAGGCATCCGCGTTTCTGTCAGGTTCTCTAGCTACTCCAACGCTTTGCTTCGCGCCGTGTGATGCAAGGCCGTCTCTTTTCTGCCCATCTCCAAACGCCGTATCTACGGCTAGCGAATGAAAGGATTTCAATCATGTCTGATCAACCAAAATTCAACGACAGGGAAGCTTGGAAGAAGATTGGCAATGCGGTGATGTTCATCATCGGTGCCGGCTGCTTCTTCTTCTGGCTCGCCAACGGTCCGCTTCTGCCCGACCCCAACAAGGTCGTGAATGGTCGCACCGTCACCACCATCGTGTCGAACATCCACCCCGAGCAGATCACTGGCTTCGCTGGCTGGATGCTGCATTCGGGTCTCCTCATCATCGGCGTTCTGTTCATCGCCCTCGCTTTCCGCAATCAAGTGCGCTGGCGCAAGCAGGTGGAGGCTGTCGAACGTGAGGAAAGCATGGTGCGCACCCAGGCTCGCCTCTCGCCCATCAATCAGCTCAACGGTCGCCGCGACAAGAAGAAGCCGCAGCCGGAAGTGGAAATCGAAGTCAACGGTCAGAAGATCAAGCTCAAGCCCATGACCTGCGACGTCGGCACCCGGATTCTCCCCGGCGACCACCGCTTCACCAATCTGACCTTCGACAAGGTGATTGGCCAGAGCGAGGCCAAGGTGGAGATTCAGGAATTCCTGCACTTCCTGCAGCATCCCGATGAATACGCCAGCCTGGAAGCCAAACTGCCCCGCGGCGTGCTCATGCACGGTGCGCACGGCACAGGCAAGACCATGCTCGCCCGCACCCTGGCCTCCACCTGCAATCTGCCGGTGATCGAGATCGCTGGTTCGGAATTCGTCGAGATGTTCGTCGGCGTCGGCGCCAGCCGCGTTCGCACCCTCTTCGACGACCTCGACTACCTGGTCACCATCTACGGTGGTGCCATTCTCTTCATCGACGAGTTCGATGCCGTGGCTCGTGCCCGTGGCTCTTCGGCTGGTGGCGCTCAGGAAACCGAGTCGACCCTCAACCAGCTGCTCAAGGAAATGGACGGCATCGTCGCCCGTCCTCGGGTCTTCACCTTCGCGGCCACGAACCGCAAGGACATCCTTGACCCGGCGGCCATTCGTCCTGGCCGTTTCGACCGTCACATCGAGTTCTTCAACCCGACGCGCAAGGACCGTGAGGCCCTGCTCGGCATCTACCTGCCCGAGCGTCTGCGCGAAGCCGACGTCAACCTGTCGGTGGCGGCCAAGGCTTGCCCTGGTGCTTCTGGCGCCCATGTGGCCAACATCGCCAACGAGGCCAAAATCCTCACGGTGCGTGCCGGCCTCAAGAAGGTCACCCAGGCCATCCTCGACGAGGCGGTTCTGAAGACCATGTTCGGTGCCCGGCGTGATGGTCAGCGTGCTGTCCTCACCGCCATGGAGCTGGACACGGTCAAGGTGCACGAGAGCGGTCACGCCCTCGTCTACATGAAGCTCTCGGGGCGTGCTCCGCTGCGCTTCACAATCATCCCTCGCGGTCAGTCGGGTGGTCACGTGGCCTTCCCGGACGACTTCGAGATGCTCAACACCAAGGAGCACCTGACCATGCGCCTGGCTGTCCTGATGGGCGGCTCGGCCTCGACGTCGATCATGCGCAACGGGCAGGAAGACTCGGGCATCTCGATGGACGTGAAGATGGCGACCGACATCGCCGTCGACATGGTCACCAAGTACGGCATGTCCCCCATGGGCATGTTCAACCTGCAGGCTCTGACCGCTGCCGGCCTCGTCTCCGACGACTTCAAGGCGCGCGTTCTGGCCGAGGTGCAGAAGCTGCTCGACGCCGGCAAGGCGAAGGCATTCGAAGTGATCGAAGGCAACCGCGACCAGCTCAAGCAGCTGATCGACGCAGTCGACGAACACGAGACTCTGCTTGAGCCGGACCTCAAGCGTATTTTCAACCTGACCTACGGCGAAGCCGGAGCTGAGCCTGTCGCTCTGCCCGCGCCCGCCGACAACCAGTAAGGAGGATATTACTATGAGCAGATTCATGACCGGACCTCGGGACAACGGGCCTTTCAACCCGCCACCCTGGCCCAAGATCGTCCTGTGCTTCACCGGCATCATCGTGATGGTGGTGTCGGGCTACATCGCCTACCACTACGAGTGGATCGGCAACGTCTACGTCAAAGGCCCTTGCGTCGGCCTGATGATCATCGGATTTCTCTTTCCGATTTGCTTCATCGGCGACGGCTTCGATGAAGCACGCAAGCGCGGCGAAGACGACGTTTAGGCGCTAGCAAAAGCGCTTCTCGAACCGGCAGGGGAGCAGGCAATTCGGCCTGCTCTCCTGCTTTCGGTTCTCTCAAGCTGGCTTCTTTTTTTTCGGATATTAGCTTGATGCTGCCTCGCTCCATTTTCTTTGCCTCTTGTATACTACTTGCCGTAGTGGCAACTCCCAGGTTGAAGCTAAGATTGAGCCTGAAATTCCTAGTACCTCAAGCTAGTTTCTAGGCTTGAAGTAGTTCGCCTGGCACGATTTGTCACAGCTGTTACTGTGCCGGTCTTGCGTGGAACATGGAGGGCATGAAAAGACCAAATTTTGATTTGCCAGACCCAATTTGGCATCCAACCAAAGAATTCCTCGATAACCCCTATCCGAGCTTGGCTCAGATGCGGCAGGCGGCTCCAGTGATGTGGAGCAAGGCTGGCGAATATTGGCTCATCAGTAGCTACGAAGAAGTTAACGCTGTTTTTCGCGATGTTCACTATGAGAAGGGCTTTCAGCGCTGGAAGACAGTCACCCCACTACTTAAACTCATTCCTCAATTAGCTGAGCAGCTTCAGTCTCGCAATCGTTCAATGCTCAACGTCAATCCGCCGGATCACACTCGTCTGCGCTCCCTTGTAAACAAAGCATTCAGTCCATCTATGGTCAGTGGCATGCGCGACCATATCGCTGAAATTGCCACTAAGCTAATCGATCAAGTTGAGGCTAAGGGCGAGATGGATGTAATCAACGACTTTGCTTTTGTCTTGCCCCTGACAGTGATAGCTGAAATGCTTGGGATTCCAGTTTCGGATCGTGAGCGCCTGCGCCAATGGTCTCACGCTCTAACGGAAGCGCTAGAGCCCAGCGCAGCCATGCCTAAAATGCTCATGGCTGCAAAAGCCAATAAAGAAATGACTGATTATTTGCGACCTCTCGTAGAAGAGCGGCGAAAGAATCCGGCCAGTGATTTGATCAGTGCACTGGTGCAGGCAGAAGAGGAAGGTAGCAAGCTTACAGTAGATGAGCTAATGGCAAATTTGGTACTGCTTTTGGTGGCGGGCCATGAAACCACGGTTAATTTAATTGGTAATAGTGTCATTGCCTTGCTGCGTAACCCTGAACAGTTTGACCTGCTAAAAGCCCAGCCAGAGCTAATTGATTCAGCTGTTGACGAATTTTTGCGCTACGACAGCCCTGTGCAACTGGTGCGTCGGATGGCTGGATCGGATCTTGAACTGGGTGGACAGCAGATTCTGGAAGGCGACACTGTTATGCTGCTGACAGGCGCTGCTAATCACGATCCTGAACAATTTGTCACTCCTGCAAAGCTGGACATTACTCGCCAGAACAACAAGTATTTGTCTTTTGGTGCTGGTATTCACCATTGTTTGGGCTCGTCACTGGCTAAAGCAGAAGGACGTATTGCTCTTAGTACATTGCTTACGCGATTGCCCAATCTCAAGCTCAAAAATGTTGAACTTGAGTATCGACGACCTTTTGCTTTGCGCGGCGTCAAAGCAATTCCGGTGACTTTTTAATAGCACCGCCATGGACGCCTCTGGCTGAGCGTTGATTGCAAAAAGCAGTTTCCAGATCTGTCAGAAATTTTGCAGAAAATATGACAGACCGGGAAACGCCTAAAGCAAAGTAAATTGCTTTAGCCTTTGTTGTCGAGACTATTTGCTGCCTAACTTAGTATCTGCCTAACTCTAGTACGAGCGGGCAAAGATCACGCGGCGAGTTGTGGGCTTGCCGGTGTACATGCAGGTGCCTTGTACTGGTTCGAAGGCAAAAGGAATAGCGCGAATGGTGGCTTTGGTTTCTTCTTTGATTTTGCCTTCATCCTCAGAGCTGCCATCCCAGTGGCATTCAACAAAGACGTTGCTCTCAGAAAGTATTTTCTTGAGCTCGTCATAGCTAGCAGCTTTAACTGTTTTGCTTTGACGGAAAGCTAAGGCTTTGTCGAAGATGTTTTTCTGAACTGCTGATAGCAAGCCAGTTAACTCGTTAACCAGTCCGGCTTGAGCGACGCCACGAATTTTTTCGGAAGTATCGCGACGAGCAATTTCAACGACATTGCCAGCTACGTCTCTTGGTCCAATATTCAGTCTCAGTGGCACGCCACGTAGCTCCCAGTGGTTGAATTTGAAACCAGGAGTGCAGTTGTCGCGGTCATCTAAGTGAACGCGAATACCAGCTTTTTTCAATTCGGCAAATATTTCGTTGCAGCGGCCCAGCACCAGGGCTTTCTCTTCATCAGTTTTGTAAATTGGAACAATCACAACTTGAATTGGAGCAATACGTGGTGGCAGAACCAAACCTTTATCGTCACCGTGGCCGAGTACTACAGCTCCGATTAAACGAGTAGAGACGCCCCAGCTGGTTTGCCAGGCATATTCAAGTTCTCCGGCTTGGCTTTGGAATTTGATATCGAAAGCTTTAGCAAAGTTCTGACCCAAGAAGTGTGATGTTCCTGCTTGCAAAGCTTTGCCGTCGCGCATCATTGCTTCGATGCAATAGGTTCTTACTGCGCCAGCAAAACGTTCACGGTCAGTCTTCTCCCCAGTGATAACTGGCAAAGCGAGCCAATCTTCAGCTAGTGAGCGGTAAACTTCAAGCATCTTTCTTGCTTCTTCTTCGGCTTCTACTTCCGTGGCGTGAGCGGTGTGGCCTTCCTGCCAGAGAAATTCGGCTGTGCGCAAGAATAATCTTGTGCGCATTTCCCAACGGACAACGTTAGCCCACTGGTTGATTAGCAATGGCAAATCGCGCCAGGATTGCACCCATTTGGCGAACATAAAGTTGATGATGGTTTCAGAGGTTGGTCTGATGAAGAGGGGCTCTTCTAGTTTTTTGCCGCCGCCATGGGTGACCACGGCGCATTCAGGAGCAAAGCCTTCAACGTGCTGGGCCTCTTTGGTCATGAAAGATTCGGGAATCAAGAGAGGGAAATAGGCATTTTGGTGGCCTGTTTCTTTAATCATGCCATCGAGAGCATCTTTGATGTTTTCCCACAGGGCATAGCCATAAGGTCGAATAACCATGCAGCCCTTGACCGGGGCGTAGTCGGCTAGCTCAGCATTGAGCACGGTGTCGGTGTACCAGCGTGAGCGGTCGCCTTCGAACATTTTTTCATCTTGTTCTTCTTCTTCACCCTGATACTGGTTTTGCTTGACTTCTTCTTGCACGTTCTTTTGAGCGGCCACGACATTAGCTCCTAAACACATATGATAAGGGGCCCAGTATAACAATTGCCGGGGCACTGAAGGTACGGTTGAGTGAGCCTGTTAAGTAAAGCTTCGGGTATACTTAACAGGCCTGAATGTCAGCAACCTCAGGCACAGTCAGCACGTTAAGCCGGTGGAATCAAATGCAGCTATCAGGTGAGCTATCAAAAGTTAGTTTTTCTAACTTGTTGCAGCTTGTCAGGAGCGGCGGGCTGACCGGTAAAATCTCCCTGACACAAGGGGCGCGTATTGCCGTCATTGTCATTGAACGCGGTCAACCTATTCATGTAGAGATGGAAGGAATGACTGGTTTGGAGGCTCTTTATGAGCTTTTCCTCTGGCAGAGCGGCAGTTTTGGCTTTAGTGAGGGAGTTATAGATGGCCTGCCCCGCACGATTTCGCTTAATAGTGCAGAGCAGACCTTTGAGCGCATGATCAAAGAAGGCTTGAGCTACGCTGACGACAAGTATTACCTAGATTCTCTTGGTGTTTCTCCAAAAACCGTTCTTCGGTCTCTCGCGTCGACTGGTAACTATGCCTCGACATTGATGATTAATCCTGGTCTTGAGCGCTTAGACGGAGTGCGTACTCTGGCTGATGCCCTGGCCAATTTGAATTTTTCCCGACGAGATTTTGTCCACACCATTGCTATCTGGCTCTCTGAAGGGCTAGCGGAGATGGTGACGCCAGTCAATGCCACTAAAGAAAATCAAGTCAGTCTGCCTGACTGGGTGGTGGCTCGCTTGAAGCAAGACAATGTCGATCTCTCGCACGCCATAGTTGATATGGTGATCTGGGTAGATCGAGTGAAATGCTGGATGTATCAAGCCGACTCTGATTTAGACAAGGCCCTGGGCGAAATTAAGGCACCATTGAAAGCTGCTTCCGGCGACTTCGGTGCTGCAAAAAGTCCACCGGGACAGGAAATTTAAGATTCTCAGGGGCCTTTTCTAAGGCCTTTTGTGACCAAGTCTATTTCTATTTGGCTTGTTCAGTATTTGAACTATTCAGTATTTGAACTATTTAGTGTTTTAACTATTCGGCCTGTGCTACTTGTACTGCTTTCACCAAGCTGCGCACACGCTCTACGTCTATGGGGTTTTCGACTAGACCCTGGCGCTTCAGCGAGCTGGCGACAATGATACCATCTGCGATGGCGAGTAGTGCGGCGCAGTTTTCGGCGCTAGAGCCACTGCCAATCATGATCGGTGTGTTGGGCAGCGCTTCACGTACTTTTTTCAAATCATCCCAGTTCGGTGGCGAGCCAGTGGCCGCGCCGCTGACAATGACACCGTCGGCAAGGCCGCGTAAAACAGTGTCTTTGGCTGATTGGGCAATGTCGTTGT
>Ga0075444_10001645_pt1 | contig 13784 bp, 12 predicted proteins | sample CoawatmetaG01DNA_FD_76836 | JGI IMG/M metagenome (GOLD analysis project Ga0075444, IMG submission 76836) | Marine microbial communities from the West Antarctic Peninsula - Coastal water metaG017-DNA | ecosystem: Environmental > Aquatic > Marine > Coastal | place: Atlantic Ocean: West Antarctic... | reverse complement strand
CTGTAATATCATCTCTATGGAATCCATATGTAGCTAAAGAAGTATCCAAAGAAAAATTTCCAAATTGATAATAATACCCAAAAAATTTATCAGACTGCTTATTACCCATTCCTGTATCAATTAAAATAAGTCTCTGACCATCTTCAATTAACAAAGAACGCATTCCCATGTCTATCATGTTATTTGAATCTGCAGGATTTGTTTTTTGCCAAATAGTCTTTGGAACCACACCAAACATAGCGCCACCGTCTAGCTTAAAATTTCCTGTCTGTATGGGATAAATTTTCATTGAAAACAAAGATGCAGAAAAAACATGAATGTTGTGTTAAGAAATATCTTAAAAAAACTTGTGCAATAAAAAAAGGCAACGCTTCTTAGTGTTGCCTTTTGTAATTACATAAAATTCCCCCAAATTTTATTGCTATTAATATTATTCAAATTAACGACTTAAATGAATTTCTCTTTAACACTGTTCGCTTAAGCGTTCCAAATCATAGATTAATAACTGTTTTAAATCGATTAATGGGAGAAAAGTAGTTTTTTATTAAAAAAAAGCATCGTTAAACGATGCTTTTTTTGAGGTGTCGAGCGGATTCGAACCGCTGTAGATGGTGTTGCAGACCACTGCCTAGCCACTCGGCCACGACACCTTTTTTAAGACTGCAAATTTACATCAATTATCTAGTAATCCAAGTTTTTTTGAACTTAACGTGCTTTTGAAAGAATAACCACAACTTCTTGAACGTTTCCTCCTATTGGTGGATTTATTTTAGCTACACTTACTGTTGCTTTGGTAATCATTTCTAGTTCTATAAAAAATCGATCTAAAATACGTTTGGCAACTTCCTCTAATAGCTTAGATCTAATGGCCATTTCTTCTTTCACAATGAAGTTTAAATGAACATAATCTACGGTATCTATAAGTTCATCAGTTAAGGAAGATTTAGACAAATTGGCCTCAACTTCTATATCTACTCGATACCATGAGCCAATTTTAGCTTCTTCATCTAAACAACCATGGTTTGCGTATAACTTAATATTGTTTACCTGTATCTTTCCCATACGTTATAGTTTTTCCCACATTTTTTGAGAATTTAGTCTGAAAGACCCTAAATGATTAAAATTACATTGATCTGGAGGAATAATCGATAAAAAAGATTCTTCCCTTTTATTATTGTAAAGATAATAAGCTTCTCCAATGATGGGTTCAAAATTAAATTTAGCATTGTAAACTAAATCATTGTACTCAAACTGTTCCATCATTGCTTCATACTCCTTTTTCAATTCATCAAACTTACTTTTGAATTGTTTATTAACTCTATCTACACCGTCATTTCTCCATGTTGCTGTATTTAAGGGCTTTATTACAGGCGAACTTGCACTTGTTGCATAGGGTTTTATAGCTGCATCATATTGCTGCGTTTCTTCATCAAAAACTACTAAATCTGTTTTCTTTGCCATCTATCTATTTAATGAGGTAAAATTACTACAAATAAATATTTTTTTTTCTTAAAGTAATCAAAATTATAATTACAGAGTAATCCGCTTATTTTGTTTAATTTTGTGAACTCAATTTTAGTTGAAACTCAATGTCTGAAGAAAAAAAATCACTCAATTTTATTGAGCAAATTATTGAAGAAGATTTGGTAAACGGAATGCCAAAAGAAAATTTACGTTTTCGCTTCCCTCCAGAACCCAATGGATATTTACATATAGGCCATACAAAAGCCATCGGAATTAGTTTTGGCTTGGGAGAAAAATACAATGCTCCTGTTAACCTTCGTTTTGACGATACAAACCCTGCTAAAGAGGAACAAGAATATGTAGATGCTATTAAAAATGATATTACATGGTTAGGATATGAATGGGCAAACGAATTGTATTCTTCAGATTATTTTCAACAACTTTACGATTGGGCGCTTTTAATGGTTAAAGAAGGAAAAGCCTATGTAGATAGTCAATCATCAGAACAGATGAGAGAACAAAAAGGAACACCAACCGAACCTGGAACTAACAGCCCTTTTAGAACTCGTTCTGTAGCTGAAAATTTAGATTTATTTCAAAAAATGAAAGATGGTGAGTTTCAAGAAGGGGAGCATATCTTGCGCGCTAAAATAGATATGACAAGCCCAAACATGTTACTTAGAGACCCTATCATGTATAGAGTTTTATACAAAGAGCATCACAGAACTGGAAACGACTGGAACATCTACCCAATGTATGATTGGACGCATGGAGAGAGTGATTATATAGAGCAAATATCTCATTCTTTATGTTCATTAGAGTTTAAACCTCACAGAGATTTATACAATTGGTTTAGAGATCATGTATACGAGTATGGGAAAGCAACATTTCCAAACCCTCCAAAACAACGAGAATTTTCTCGTTTAAATTTAAGTTATACCATTATGAGCAAGCGTAAATTAATGCGTTTGGTAGAAGGTGGTGTCGTCTCTGGATGGGATGATCCTAGAATGCCAACTATTTCTGGATTAAGAAGACGTGGGTATACACCTGCATCAATTAAAAGCTTTATTGAAACTGTTGGAGTTTCTAAACGAGAAAACATCATTGATGTAGCACTGTTAGAATTTAAAATTCGAGAAGACTTAAACAAAACTGCCAAAAGAGTGATGGGCGTTTTAGATCCAGTAAAAGTGGTCATTACAAATTACCCTGAAGATAAAGAAGAAATTTTAGACGCAAGTTATAATGATTATGAAGAAGGTTTTGGATCTAGAGAGGTTCCTTTTTCAAGAGAAGTGTATATAGAAAAAGAAGATTTTAGAGAAGAAGCTAATAAAAAATTCTTTCGGTTAAAATTAGGAAAAGAAGTTCGCTTAAAGAACGCCTACATTATTAAAGCAGAAAGTTGCACCAAAGATGCTGACGGTAATATTACAGAAATTCAATGCACCTATGATCCTTTGAGTAAATCTGGAAGTGGAACCGAAGAAAGTACTCGAAAAGTAAAAGGAACCTTGCATTGGGTGTCTGTAAAACACGCCATCAATGCAGAAGTAAGATCTTATGATAGATTGTTTTCTGACGAGGCTCCTGATAGTCATAAAGAAAAAGATTTTATGGAGTTCTTAAACCCTAATTCACTTGAAGTTATTAATGCTTTTGTAGAACCTAGTTTACAGTCAGCTAGTTTAGGTGAACGATTTCAATTTCAACGTTTAGGATATTTTAATATAGATAATGATTCTACAAAAGAAAAATTAGTGTTCAATAAAACTGTTGGGTTAAGAGATTCTTGGGCAAGTCATATAAACAAGTCATAAATACCCTTTTTTTAATAAATTATAAAAAGCCTCAGTAGATTCTACCGAGGCTTTTTTAGTGACTAATTGTAAAGAAAACTTACCTTACATTTTAATAAATTTAATTGCTTTAGCATTTTCTATTCTTATAAAATACGTCCCGTTACTTAAATTTTGAATCGTAATATCCTCATCATTTTCAACCATTCCTTTTCCAACCTTTTTGCCTAACAAATTATATATGATGTAGTTTGCTTTCTCTGAAAGACCTAAAACTCTAATATAATTAATAGCCGGGTTAGGATATAGTTTTAATGAAAACTTCACGTCAGTAATATCGTCTACCCCTAATGTTGTAAGAATATCTGCAGATAAAGTTGGTTGTGTTAAGGTATAGTTTCCTCTATCAGCTCCTGTAATGATAAATCCTGCAGTAGTAATTTGAATGTCTGTTCCTAATTCTGCACTTACAAACGTAAAGACAGGAGATCCTCCTAAAACTACATCATCATCTGATACTACTCCTGAAAGAACAGGAGTCCCTGAAGCTGTTGCATTAGTAGTACCATCATACACCTTATTGTTTCCTGTAAGCCCTGTAATCGTTAGGGATGCGGCTGTTATACTAAAGTCTGCTGTTACAAAACTTACCGAATAATTAGAATCAGCTGCTGCAGATGGTGTAATGGTATAAGCTCCTACTACTTCTCCTGCGGCTCTTGAGATACTTACTCCTGTATCTAAACCTGTTGCTGTATCTCCATTTACAAAGCCTGAAATACTATAGGTAAGTGTTGGATCGGTTGTCCCATACATTTTGGTTTGAGATGAACTTGCGGTTACGGTTAACGGTGCTGCGGTAATATCTGCTGATAAGGTAGGTTGGGTTAAGGTATACTTACCAGCGTCTGTTCCTGAGATGGTATAGCCTGAGGTAATGACAGTAATGCCTGTGCCTACATTGGCACTTGCAAAGGTGAAGACTGGTGCCGAATCCGATCCGAAAGTAACAATATCACCTCCTAAAACACCCACTAAAGTTGGAGATCCGGTGGCATTGGCTGAAGTTGTTCCATTATATTCCTTATTTAGTCCTGTAATACCCGTAATAGTCAATACACCAGGAGTCGTGGTATCGCTACTATTCAGCCCTGTGGTTTCATAGCTCTCTAATCCTGAACAATCATTATAAGCATAGATTTGAAAGAAATATTGTGTTCCTAGATCTAAATTTGATAACGTAATATTGGGACTCGCTGAGGCGCCAACATAAACCGCTTGTTGTCCAGATCCATTCCATGACAGATTTGTTGTTGGCTCATCTCCTTCTGCTGGAGGTGTAAATGAGTTGGTTTCATTGATATAAATCACATAGCCATCAGCGCCTCCTGTTGAAGCTGAAAAGCTTGTTAGAGTTAACGTAGAACTGGTCTCTGTGCCAAAAAGCATAGAAGTAGGTTGCGTTGTTGGAACTGAGCAGGGTAAAACGGCAGAACTAAATACAAAATTATCAAAAATTTCTGCATCAAAGTATCCAGTAGCACCTGCAGTTATAGTAGTTTTGTCAACATTATCAAAGGTTGAATTAAGAGTCACAGTTTGTATAAATCCACCACTCGACCTCCCTCCACTTACTGCAATAACTTGAGTACCAATACTAGTGCCATCTTTGAACCCTTCTAAGGTCCAGTTTTCACTCCCGTCGAAGCTAATTACATCTAGCCAAAAACTTCGAAAATCAAATTCGCTTCCATCTACACTTTCAACAGTAATATATTGTGATTGCCCAGATGAAGAATCTGAGGTTATAGCCTCTATAGCCATTGAATCATCTTTACCTTTATTAGACCCAAACCAAGTATCTTGGCTGTAAGTAAATTTGAAGTTACCAACAATTATTTCATCATCACCAAAATCAGTATTGTGAGCCAATCCTGTTCCTGAATTAAAGTCTATAGTTTGTGCGTTGATGGATAAAGATAAAAAAAGGCCAAATAAAAGGCTTGTAAGAAGAGTAATTTTTTTCATAGTGTAAATTTTCGCGCGAACATAACAAAAAAATTGCTTTTTTCAATACTAAATTGCAATTAGTTCTGAATTACAAGTAAAATATTTAGTTTTAATGTTTGCTAACGGTTAGTATAAAAATAGTAAGGGATTAAAATTATAATCTAATTTTGAATTTTTTTTCAAAATTAATGATTGACTTGTTTTTTTGGAAGATTATTCGTTAAACAACCATTTGTTATGGATAAAGAGGAACTTTAACTAGCAAAAATTGAAACATGATTAAAATTATAAACGATTAAATAAGTCTTAGTTATAGATTAAAAGCACTATTAATTTAATGAATTAACTTGATTAGTTTCTAGGTGGATATAAACCATTTACACAAATGATATAATTCATCACTAATGATGGCTGAATATTGTCATGAGCAGAACTCCCTCCAGTCTGACCCACAGTTGTTGCTCCAGATAAACTAGAAAAATCTATTTCTATAGCATCGCTTGCCATTTCAATATCAGAACTGTCATTGTAAATTTTAACAGAGTTCCTAGCTAAAACAGGTGACTGGGCAAGGTAATTATTCAAGGGCACATTTGTTGTTCCCTCGGCGCTAGATGCTTTTAATTTAGCCGAAGAGGAAGAACCAGATATAGTTGTCTCGGCAGAATGACTATGGGTTGGCATTTGCGCAGTAGTTAAAGTAACATCTTCAACACCAATTTGTTGTCCTATTCTCCTAGGTGTTAATCCATTTCCTTGACCCTGACCGATTGGTACTCTACCTCGAAAATCTGGTAGCCCAAAAGTTTTTCTTCCGTCTCCTCCATAGGTTATTCCTAGAATAGAGTATAGTGCTTCATTTTGGCTGATTGGTAATAATTGTCCAGAACAAAAAGCCCAGTCTCTGGGGGCGAAATTTCCTACAAACAAGATGATTTGTCCGAAAAATGGTTCCATAAATTTAATTTATTAAAAGGGTTATTTGTTAAAATATTTCTCAAAAATAAGTTATAAAATCTTCATTTTTATAGGTATAAATACTCATTTTTTACAGAAAAAGTAATACTACACAACTGTTGAAGTGGTGTTTTAAGGTTTATTTGATGTAAATACCTGTTAAGAATAACCCATAGTTAATAGCACTAAAAAACCCAAAAGATATATTCTTTTGGGTTTTTATTTTTTACAGAATTATTTGTACTCTTTTATGGGGCTGGGTTGGGTATCATAGTATGAACTACTTCAATTTCTTTCAAAGTTTCTTTGGATAAGTTAATATCTATACTTCCAATATTTTCTTTTAACTGACTCATTTTTGTTGCGCCAATAATATTACTGGTTACAAAAGGCAATTGATTTATAAATGCCAAAGACAATTCTGTTAATGTAATTTCGTTTTTCTTTGCTATGGCTTCATATCTTTTTACAGCTTCCAAAGAACCATCTCCCATATAACGTGCAATAAATCTTGGAAATAAATTTCCTCGAGATCCTTCTGGGCTTTTCCCATCTAAATATTTACCAGACAATACTCCTTGTGCTAACGGAGAATATGCCAATAAGCCTATGTCTTCTCTCATAGATACTTCAGACATTCCAGCTTCATAGGCTCTATGAATCATAGAATACGAATTTTGAATGGTAACAGGTCTCACCAAATTATGATCGTTTGCGGTTTGAAGATATTTCATAGTACCCCAAGGTGTTTCATTAGAAAGACCAATTGTTCTGATAGTTCCTGCCTTTACAAAAGCATGTAATGTCTCTAAAATTTCTAAGTGATTTTCTGCTTCTTTTGTAGCTGTTTCATAAGGGTAATCTCTAACCCCAAAACAATTTACACCTCTAGAAGGCCAATGCAATTGGTATAAATCTAAATAATCTGTTTGTAATCGTTTTAAACTAGCCTCTATAGCTTCTGTAATATTTTGTTTGGTAAAACCACCGGTTCTAATATGTTTTGTATAGTCTCCACCACCAGCAATTTTACTAGCTAAAACTACCTTGTCTCTATTCCCTGTTTTCTGAAACCAATTCCCGATAATTCTTTCTGTATCTGCATAGGTTGCAGGAGTAGCGGGTACTGGATATAATTCTGCTGTGTCAAAGAAATTGACTCCTTTTTCTAGCGCGAAGTTCATTTGTTCAAATGCTTCTTCTTGGGTATTTTGGTTTCCCCAAGTCATGGTTCCTAAACATATTTTTGAAACTTTAATGCTTGTTTTAGGTAGTGTTGTGTATTTCATATTTTATTTTAAAAACCAATATGATTCGCTTTAGAGCGAATCATATTTAGATAGTACTGTTATTATTACTGGGTTAAATATAAGAATATTCTCTAAGAAAGAATAGCTTTTATACCTGGTAATGTTTTACCTTCTAATGTTTCTAACATAGCACCACCACCAGTAGAGACATAACTTACTTTATCTGCAAAACCAAATTGTTTTACTGCCGCAACAGAATCTCCTCCTCCAACTAAAGAAAAGGCTCCGTTTTGGGTGGCTTTGTCTATAGAATTACCAAGTGCAATGGTTCCTTTAGAAAAGGTTTCTAATTCAAAAACGCCTAAAGGACCATTCCATAAGATGGTTTTACTAGAATTCACAACCTCATCAAAAATACGCTGAGATTTAGGACCAGCATCTAAACCTTGCCAGCCATCTGGTATTTTAGTAACATCTACAATCTGAGTATTGGCATCATTAGAAAAATTATCTGCGGCTAGAACATCTACAGGTAGATGAATTTGAACATTTTTTGCTGCTGCTTTTTCTAATATTTCAAGAGCTAACTGCATTTTATCGTCTTCACAAATAGAATCTCCAATACTGCCGCCCTGAGCTTTTACAAAGGTAAAAGTCATTCCACCTCCAATGATTAAATGATCTACTTTATCTAAAATATTCTCAATAACAGTTATTTTAGAAGATACTTTTGCTCCTCCTAAAATAGCTAAAACAGGTTTCTCGCTAGTATTTAATACTTTATCTATACTTTCTATTTCTTTGGCCAGTAAACTCCCAAAACATTTATTTTCTGAAAAATATTTTGCTACAATTGTAGTAGAGGCATGCGCTCTATGAGCAGTACCAAAAGCATCATTTACATACACATCTCCATTTTTGGAAAGTTGTTCTGAAAACCCTTCATCTCCGGCAGTTTCTTCTGCATAGAAACGAAGGTTTTCTAGCAATAAAATTTCTCCATTTTGTAGGTTATTAACGGCTGAGGTTACTTTTTCTCCAACACAATCATCTACAAATTTTACTTGAACCCCAATAACATCGGCTACTTTTTCTACAATATGTTTTAAAGAATAGGAAGCATCTACCCCTTTTGGTCTTCCTAAATGAGACATTAAAACTACAGAACCTCCATCTTCTAAAATCTTAATAATTGTAGGTTTCGCTGCTTCTATTCTGGTTGCATCAGTTACTTTTAAATCCTTATTTAAAGGCACATTAAAATCTACTCGTATTAATGCTTTTTTATTTTTAAAACTGATGTCGTTTATAGTTTTCATACTAAAATATTTTCCACAAAAATAGCTAATTAAAGGGGTTCATAGAAATTGAAAACTGAAAAGTTAATATATCGTTTGCGTAAAATTATCGCTTATATTTGTGACATGCTTTTTAATCAAATTATTGGTCAGGAACATATTAAAAACCATTTGCAGACTTCTGCTAAAAATGGAAGAATTCCTCATGCACAATTATTTGTAGGCAAAGAAGGTTCAGGAACCTTGCCTGTAGCTATTGCTTATGCACAATTTTTATTGAGTCATTTCTCAGACAATCCATCTGCTAGTGAATTAAAAGTTGCCAAACTGCAGCATCCAGATTTACACTTTGCGTTTCCTGTTACCACCAACGATTCTATTAAAAAACACCCAGTTAGTAATTTGTTTTTAAATGAATGGAGAGATTTTGTGAGCAAGCAACCATACGGAGGGCTTTTTAATTGGTTGCAATCTATTGGTGTAGAAAACAAGCAAGGAATGATTGGGGTAGACGAAGCACTAGAAGTTGTAAAAAAACTCCAATTAAAATCTTATGAAGGTGGTTTTAAAGTGATGATTATTTGGATGGCTGAAAAAATGAATATTGCAGCGTCTAATAAATTATTAAAGTTAATTGAAGAGCCACCAGCAAAAACAATTTTCTTATTAATTACAGAAAATGAAGACCAAATAATTACTACTATTAGATCTCGTTGCCAGGCATTACACTTTCCTGTTTTAAGTGAACAAGATATTGCCAATGAGCTACTAATAAAAGAAAAATGTTCTGAAAGTGATGCTTTAAAAATAGCAACTCAAGCAGAAGGAAATTATAATAAAGCCCATCATTTATTGCATCAAGACGCTAACGATCTTATTTTTGAACATTGGTTTATTGCCTGGATTAGAACTGCTTTTAAAGCCAAAGGAAATGCTGCTGTTATTCAAGAATTAGTGGTGTGGTCTGAGACTATTGCCAAAACTGGGCGAGAAACTCAAAAACAGTTTTTAGACTATTGTTTACAGTTTTTTAGGCAGGCTTTGTTATTAAATTATAAGTCTCCAGAGCTAGTTTTTTTGGAAACACAAACCCCTAAGTTTAATTTGAAAAATTTTGCTCCTTTTGTTCATAGTGAAAATATCTTAGCTATTGAAAAAGCATTAAATGATGCCCTATATCATATAGAAAGAAACGGAAATCCTAAAATTATTTTGTTAGATCTTTCTATGAAATTAACTCGTTTTCTTCATAAAAAAGAAACCTCAGTTTAATTTTTTACATACCCTTACTCACTCTTTTAGCAATATATAAATCTGCAATTGTTGGGTTTTCTGAGCATTTTTTTATGGGTTCAAATGTGTCTCCAACTTGTACATTTCCTGTTTGAAGTATTTTAAAATAAACCCCACACATGGTGGTATTCCAAAACTGTTTTACAATTTTCATATCATTAAAACGCACTCCTAACTTTACACAAGGGTTTCTCTGTTTTGTTGCTTCTACAATACATTCTCCAACTTTAAAGGTATCTCCTACATGTATTGCTGTTTCTTCTAGATTATCTATGGTTAAATTTTCGCCAAACATACCGTATTGCCATTCTAATGCTGGGTATTGTTCTTTCCAATAGGCATAATGTGCTTCTGAATACCCATAAACTGCTTGTTCTATGCCTCCATGATGAGCTCTATTACATATTACATCTCCCTTTACATCTTCATAGTCTAAAAAAATAGGCTCATCTACTGGAAATTTAAAAATTCCTGTTGTAATGGTTTTTCCTTTCCAATTGATGTCTTTTCGTTCTCCTATGTTGGTAGCAATAATTTTCATATTGTTTTATTTAATAAACCTATTGATGCTAAAAAGACTAATCCTTTAAAAAATCTTGTAAGACATCTGCTATCTTTCTATTGTCTGATAATTGTGGGATTTTGTTTTGCCCGCCAAACTTACCTATAGATTTCATGTATTGATGAAAGCCTCCTTTTTTTACTTTTCTGATAACTAAAGGTTTTAATATTTTTCCTGCGATCAAATCAAAGTAATAAATGTTTTGCTCTTGCATAGAAGCATCAATCTTTAATGCTAATTCTTCGATATTTTCTGGTTCGTTTTCAAATTCAATAAACCATTCATGATATGGCAATCCTTTGGCAGCATTTACCTGTGGAGCCACCGTAAATTCACTTACGGTAGTTTTTGTACCAACAATGGCGTCATTCAATGCTTTTTCTACTTCTTTACCAATTACGTGTTCACCAAAAGCAGAGATAAAATGTTTAATTCTACCAGTTACTTTTATTCTATAAGGAAGCAATGATGTAAACGCTACTGTATCTCCAATATTATAGCCCCATAAACCTGCATTGGTATTTAAAATGATAACATAATTAACACCTAATTGAACATCTTCTAAAGAGATTCTGCTTGGGTTTTCGTCATAGAATTCATTAGCAGGAATAAATTCATAAAAAATTCCGCTGTTTAGTTGCAGCAACATTCCTTTCTCTATTTGAGAATCTTGATAGGCTATAAATCCTTCCGATGCTGGATATAATTCTATATAATCTATTTTCTTTCCAATAAGCGATTCAAACTTATTTTTATAGGGATCAAAATTGACACCGCCGTAAATAAAGAAATTGAAATTTGGGAATGATTCTGAAATAGGTTTCCCTGTTTTTTCAATGAGTTTTTCAAAATACATTTGAACCCAAGAAGGGATTCCGCTAATAACTGACATATCTTGGTTAATTGTTTCTTCTACAATGGCAGTTACTTTTGTATCCCAATCTTCTATGCAGTTGGTTTCCCAACTTGGCAGTCTATTTTTTAATAGATATTGCGGTACATAATGTGCTACAATACCACTCAATCTACCAAGTTTAATGCCATTTTTTTCTTCTAAAACAGGGCTTCCTTGTAAAAAAATCATTTTACCATCTACAAAACTTGCATCATTTTTTTCTGCGATATAGAACAGTAGAGCTTCCTTTGCTGCTTTTGTATGAGTAGGCATAGATTCTTTGGTGATAGGAATGTATTTTGCGCCAGAAGTTGTGCCAGATGTTTTTGCAAAATACAATGGTTTGCCTTTCCAAAGTACATTTTTTTCTCCTGCTATAATTCTATCAACATAGCTTCTTAGGCCTTCGTAATCTGTTACTTTTACCTGTTTTTTAAATTCTGAATAACTTGTAATTTTATCGAAATTATGATCTTTCCCAAAAGCAGTATTCTTTGCTTTTTTTATGAGTTCCTTAAAAATTTTCTGCTGGGTTTTATGTGGGGTATAAGCCCATTTATAGACTTTTTTTCGAACTTTTTTTGCAAAAGAAATCGCTAAAGTAGACTTAAGGCTCATTTATTCAAAATCTATATAGTTAGCAGGGTTTACGGCGTAACCATCACTCCAAAGTTCAAAATGTAAATGAGGCCCAGTTGTTAATTCGCCCGAAGAGCCAACGCTGGCTATTGCTTCACCAGATTGCACTAGATCTCCTTGTTGTTTTAATAAGATTCCGTTATGTTTATACACAGAAATAAAGTTATTTGCATGCTTCAAAATAATTACATAACCTGTTTCTGTAGTCCATTCTGAAAAAATAACAGTGCCATCTGCTGCTGCTTTTACTGGTGTTCCTGTTTTAGCAACTACATCTATTGCAAAATGTTTATTCTCTGAATTAAAAGATTGAGAAGTGGTTCCGCTAATTGGTGCAAAAAACACAATTTTAACTCTATTTTGTAGTTCATCTGATAAAGGAAAACGGTCTCTACTTTCTATTTTTTCTCTAAAAATAGAATCTTGCTTAGAGGCATTTAACATGTTCTCATTAATTTGTACTCTTTTCCCTAACTCTTGAATAGAATCTATAATATCATCAGAAGTAATTTCTCCTGTTAATACAGAGTTGATAGATTTTGTATAATTCTCTATCACTGCCAATCTATTTTTAAGGGAATCTGACTCTAGGATGAGTTTTTTAGCATCTGTTTTTAATTTTATAGAAGAATAGCCAGGAATATATTCTTTTATGGGTGTAAAAGCAATGAGTACTATTGTTGCTAGAATTAAGAAAATAGAAAAAATACCACTAAAAACAAAGACATTTAAACGTGATAGTTTTAGCGCAAATCTCTCCTCAAATGTATGTTCATTTAAAACAACCAACCGGTATTTATTGGTTAGTTTTTGCTTTAGTTTAACTTTCTTTTTATTGTTTTTAGCCATTTAAATTTCTGTAATTACACAAATATACAACGAAACCTTCTCCCGAGAATTTTGACATATTAATAAAGTTCGGTATTAACCTAAATAAAATTATTTTCTATAAAAATTCATCTCATCAATATATTTCCAAGTTTCAACAGAAAGCATTGGTGTTATATTTTTATTATTCTTAATTCCTTGGCGAATTAATGTGGCCGAAAGTTGTATAATTGGAGCTTCTATTTTATGAATTTTAGGGTGGTTATCAAACTGGCTTTTAATCTCACCTTCAGAAATTCTTGGATAACAGTATATGGTATGATTTTCTAAAATAGTTTCATAATTTTTCCATTTATGAAAACTTTTTAAATTGTCTTCACCCATAATTAAACTAAACTCATGTTGAGGATATTTTTCATTTATATGAGCTAAAGTATTAACCGTATAATTGGGTTGAGGTAATTTAAACTCTATGTCTGAAGGTTTAATTTTGGTGTATTTTTGAAGTGCTAGATATACCAATTCAAATCTGTGATGATTTGCTAAAAGAGAACTTTTCTTTTTGTGTGGGTTGTGCGGTGTAACTACCATCCAGATTTCATCTAAGTCTGAATATTCTACCAAATGATTGGCAATGATTATATGACCTACATGAATTGGATTAAAAGTTCCAAAATACAAACCAACTTTCATTTCTTACTTATTTAAAAAATATTCTACTAAATTTTCAGCATCTTTAAGTGCTGTTGCCAAATCATCATTTAAAATAATGGTGTCAAACTGTGG
>Ga0075444_10001641_pt1 | contig 13818 bp, 13 predicted proteins | sample CoawatmetaG01DNA_FD_76836 | JGI IMG/M metagenome (GOLD analysis project Ga0075444, IMG submission 76836) | Marine microbial communities from the West Antarctic Peninsula - Coastal water metaG017-DNA | ecosystem: Environmental > Aquatic > Marine > Coastal | place: Atlantic Ocean: West Antarctic... | reverse complement strand
TAGTAACCCCGGCAGAGCGGCTTGAGATGCAGAAGATCGCCACGGACCAAGGGGTTACTTTTCAGGACATGATAGCCTTCGGTGTTGACCCGAACATGCTTTACAACACGCCTGCGCCAGTAGTGCCAGTGGTGACAGACCCTACAGACCCTGCTGCGTTGGCCGAGTCTATAGCTGCGTTTGACAACACACAAGCCGGTTACACCGCCACGCCTGTCTATCAGCCGTTGCCCGATAACACGAGCGTGTATGCCGCAGAAATAGCTGCTGCATCGGGTATAAATCCCTTTGGCCCACCCGGCGAAACACCCGCAGAAGCAGCCGCACGGATAGCGGCTACTAAGGCTGTTGATTCGCTTGACACAACATTCAGGAAGAGCGCTCCAAGGACCGAGGTCCTTGATACTTCGGGCAACCTTGCCGGCTTTGATTACACGACTGGAGCAGATCTGCTCTCGGCCACCGGATCAGGATTCAATTGGACGCCGCCCACGGTCACAAGCAGGCCGCGTTCTCTTTTGAGCACGGACCAGGTTAATCGATTGAACCAGGGACGAGCGGCAGCGGACTTACGCCAGCTTAGTTTCCAACCAGGCCAAACCGCGGCTCAAAACGAGGCTCGATACAATTCCTATGCAGGATTACTGGATAACCCTGGCAGTTACTCTGGGGGCTTATCTCGTTCGCAGATTTACGCGCGCCAGCAGGCGGAGGATTACCGCAGAGCAGGGCTGCCTCCAGTGGTCGATGACATCGGCCAAAGCGGCACGGTCCAAGACTACCTTGCGATGTTCCCTGATATAAGCGAGGGCTTCACGTCGCAAAAGGCCAGCGGCGGCATTCCCTCCGACATGACTTTAAACCAGTTCGCTAGGGAACATTACGCAAAATTCGGGATTGATGAAATATTAACTGGGCAGAGGAGGAAGTTTACCTTGCTGCCGCTTGAGGCCGCGGACGTAGTGCCCGGCCTTCCTGGGACTGCGGCTCCAGCAGACCTTGCCGAGTTTGTGACTCCTGCGGGAGTAGCCGATCCGTATGCTACTAACTCAAGCAACTGGAACCTCACCGATGGACAACTTGCAGAAGGGATGTTTGGGCAGGTGGAACTTGCACAAGGTGGCTCTGTAAAAAAGCCCCAAGGGTTCGCTGACGGCGGTACTGCGTCGGCGGACCTTGGGGCAATAGACTATATATTAGACAAGGCGGAAAAAGGAGTTAAGCGTGGAGCCGACGCGCTAGGATTTGATAGTAAGCGACAACTACAAATTTCGGCTGATGCAACCAACATAACGAATAGGATGGTAGAGCAGGGACAGCTTCCAGAAGAAAACCGCATAACTTGGGGAATGAACCAAGAAGACGGGTCCCAGCAGATAGTCTCTGCTGATGACTTAGTAAATACGGGATCAAGAGAAGCGATCGGATTTATCCCAAATGCAGATGGTAGGATGGCAAATGAGCAAGCTTTTGACACAGTAAACCATGCGTTGTTTGGATGGGAGTCGGAAGAAAGCCTCGGAGCAAAATTGGGTGGTCAGGCCAAAGAAGTTTACCAAGCAATAAAAGTAGCTAACCTAAAAAGAAAAAGGGAAAAGGAAGGCGCGTCAGAAGCAGAGCTGGATAAATATAATTGGCGCACAGAATATAAAGACCTCTGGAACAATCAGTGGGGAATAAACCAGAGGCAGAAAGGCCTTACAAGAGAGCAGTTTAATCAGGAAGTAGCCAGCGCCCTCTTAGAGACGAAGAGAAAAGTAGCGGCCAACGAACCTTTAAGGCTTGGTCAAGATTTAATAATTAATCCAATGAGCCTGGCCCAAGGATTCGCCAAGGGCGGCATTGCCTCTAGCGAGCCGACTGCGGAGGAACTAACTGCTCAGTTGATAGCCATGGATGCCCAGGCGGCGCCCGCGGAACAGCCCCTGGATCAAGAGCAGACTGAAAGCCGAAACATTCTCGACAGGCTCACCGCCACGCCGTTTACGAAAGAGGGTGAGCGAAGCATTTTTGGTAGTGCCTTAGCGGGTATCCCCGGCGCTGTAGAAAGTGCAATCGGCTATGGCAAGGACGTGGTCACCGCACCAAGCCCCTCGGCAAAACTGTTGGCGGATATATTCGTCACAGGGGGCGAAATGAAGCAGTCCGCGGGAGAAGATCCGCTAGGGTATTTAGGCGAGACATTACCGCCGTTCGCGCAGGTCAATGCTTTAAATCAAGTGGATGAGCTGAATAAGCAGGTCAATGAGGCGCGACGAAACGGGAACGAGGAAGAGGCAAAGAGGCTAGAGAAGTTTATTACGGTGACCGCTTTAGGGGCATTTCCTTTTATAAAAGGCGGAGTTAGGCCTAGAGTAACTCCAGGGCAGGGACCACTTAAAATCACCGGCCCAGAAACAACATCCAAAAACATGCTTGATGAGCTTTCAGGAAAGAGCGTCACTGACCCACTTGCGCTAGAAGCACCAGTACCGCGACCAGAAGCACCAACACCAACCGTTGCTCCAGAAGTCGGTGAAGCATTAAAGATGCTGGATGAAGTGGATGCTGTCCCCGCACCTAAAAGTAACTTAACTAAGACCGAAACGGCAACATTGAACAAGTCTGCGGGAAGGAACGGGGGCCTTAGAGCGTCGGCCAACTTGGCCGGCGAAAACTTCAAGTTAAGCTATCCAGTAGATGGTGGCTGGGCTCCAGTCGAGATAACAGGCGTTAAGTTTAAGAATGGCAATGCTAAAGTCACTACTAAAAAAATCCCATACGCTTTTCAAAAGCCACCTGAAGGGGTGACGGCGGAGGAGTGGTCGAAGCAGCTATCTGCTGGCGTGGTGAGTGACGTTGAGAATATTATCCAACGGGCCAAGAGCGGGGACCAAGCTGCCGTAGATATACTTGCTCAAGCAGCTTGGTATCGTGCGATGCGTGTCAAGCTCCGGGAGGAGTTTGGTGGAATGGGTGACGTGTTTGCAGATGTGATTGGAGCGACTAGCGCCCAGACAAATGTTGAGCAAAACTATAACAACTCCGTTGATATCATGCGTAAGTATAGTCGAGGAGAATATGACCTAGAACTGGAAGCCTATCAGCGTCGAGTGGACCAAGGCTTACCTGTAGATGGCAAAACTTTAATTAGAATGCATAAAGCGGGTGAGTTCCCGTTGATAACCAAAGACTCAGGAGCATTGTTTAACACGAATAGCCCTTCCGCAATGGGTGCGCTATTGGACATGTTCAGGACAATCAAAGCAGGTAAGTCACCCAAGACACCCAACTTCACAGGCAATTTAATAGGACTGACTGATCAAGCTACGATAGACGTATGGGCCGCTCGTAAACTGCGTGACTTAGCGGGACTCCCACGTATTCCCCCCTCTGCAGAGCAGGCGGTGACAGGCACTCATCGAGTCGGGTCAACACTAGAAAACCCTAATGTTGGTGCAGAGTTTGGCTTTGGTCAGGGGGTTTTCCGAGAGGCGGCTGCCGAGTTAAATAAAGGTGGCGCATTAAAAGAGTTTTCTCCTGACATAGGTGATCTTGGGCCAGACGATCTTCAGGCAGTAGTGTGGTTCATAGAAAAAGAGCAGTGGGCAAAAAATGGCTGGACCACTAAGAGCGGTGAAGGAGGTTCTTTAGATTATGAGATGTCGCTTGCTGGTTCTCAATCGCCTGAACGTGTGGCGGAATTGCGACGTGAGGTTAATGCAGGTTTTAAGCAGCCCAAACAGCGTAAAAAAGACACGGATTCGGCGTATGATCTCCGTGTAATGGACGCAAGAACCGCGTTTGAACAGACAAGACGCGCAGCTCAGGACGAATTAGCGTCATTGGCGGCTCCGCTATCTAGAATTCAACTAGGTGTAGCAGGTGAAAGGCCCAATCAACCTATGAGTGGCTATGCACAGGCCGAACTGGCAGCGGAGTTTGACGATGTCGTAAGAGATGACCCCTCGGTATTGACTTATAACTTAGCTAATACTTACGGTTCCTTCATGGGTGACACGGAAAGGGCCTTAAACGCAGAGTTCATTGTCAGAGACAACTTTGACGTGCAGCCGTTGAGGACTAGACTAATTGAGCAGGGCAAAGCATACGACCAAGACGCGGTATTCTTGTCTCGTGTGGTGCCTGAAAGTACGCCGAATGCAAGGCCCGGCGTTGAGATATACTTTAGAGAGACCATAACCCCAGAGCAAATGGCTGTAGTTACGGAAAGGCTTCGAGAAAAGGGTGTCGATGGATTTACCTATGTAACCGACATGCGGTTTAACGACCGGATTAACCGCCAGACCAGATCAGGTGACCCTGAAACAGCGGGCCTAACAGGGCTAAGGTTCCAGTATGTACCAGAATTCGATGACTCTTTTGACCCACAAAATGCCATAGAAAGCTACAATAAGGCAGAAGACTTGTTCCGAAGTGTACTTAATGATACAGTAGGTGACGGAAATGTGTCTGATGCAAGAATAACCTACTATGACACTGAAGTTTATTTTAGGGATGACTACGATGAGCAACTTAGCAGAACAGTTAAAAAGGGAAATAACGGAACGGGGGGAAAAATCCCCAGTGGCGCAAATGATCCGCAAGCAGATCGCGGCACAGGAGTCGGGACAGAGCTTTCAGGAGATGTACCTGACGGGATCGTACAAAAAGGCAGCGCCCAAGAAATAACCGCTTTAAATAAAAGCGGGGACCCTTTAGGCATAAACGTAGCCGTAGATAAAAACGGCACAGATTACGCTGACCTTATTGTAAACGGCACTAAAAAGTTTGAAAGCCGAGAAACTCCTTCGTTAAAGCCTTACGTTGGCAAACGAGTAGGTATTGTCCGCACTGGTGCAGGTCCGGCAGAAGTAATAGGTTCTGTTGAAATAGGGCAGCCTATTGAGGTTAATCAGCGGGACTTTAATAAGTTGAGGGACCAACATCTGGTTGCTGAAGACTCTTCGTTTAACATTAAAAAAGGACAGACTAAATTCCTTTACCCCATGATTGACCCTACGACTACTGCGCCGCAGAAAGTGACATCTAAAGGAATTGTAGCTAGGGCTGTCCCCGTTGCGTCGCCTCCACAACTGGCATTGCCCAAGGTCGATCCGTCATTGCCAAAGTACGAAGGAATGAGAGACGCAACTGTTCAACGCTTAAAAGATAAAGGGATTATGAGTGATGAGGAATTTAGAGTAGCTGAGTTGGACGGATATGCAAAAGATCCCAAGTTCACATACAGTATTGACGATTCAGGCAGTAATTCTTCTTATATAACTTTGAAAAAAACAACAGAATACGATGGTGAGTACGGGGTTCTCGACTTTGACGAATACACCATCCGTTTTAGCGATCACTCTTTACCTAAGCAATATGGTTATGATCAAAACATATACAATGTAAGTGAAGACTATTATGACGAAACCATAAACGGCAAGACTTTAAATGACGCAATAAATTATGTGGATAGACTGCTGCCTAATACTCCCGCTGCACTTTAAGAAGGGTGGAGCAATAGAACCTGTGTATAATAATGACCGCAGATACATATAGGACAAAAACATGCCCGTAGATAAGGTTGTAAACCTAGCTCCCGTAACTAGCATCATTGAGATGGCGGACGAGATGGAGCCGGATATCGAAATCATACTGGATGATGACGGTAGCGCGGTTGTCGAAATCAACCCAGAAGATGACGACGTTGACTTTTACAGCAACCTGGCAGAAGTGTTAGACGATAATGAGCTGTCCAGGATCTCCTCCGAGCTATTGGCGTTGTTTGAGGCTGATAGGTCTTCCCGCGGTGAGTGGGAAGAGATGTATTCCAACGGACTAGAGCTCTTAGGCCTTAAAATTGAAGATCGCACTCGCCCTTTCCGCGGTGCGGCGGGCACGGTCCATCCGATGCTGACTGAGGCTATCGTCCAGTTCCAGGCGCAGGCGTTTAAAGAGCTAATGCCTGCCGGCGGCCCTGTCCGCACGCAAACTCTAGGCAAAGAGACCCTGGATAAGACGCAACAGGCCTCTCGTGTCCAAGATTTCATGAACTATCAAATCACTACGGTGATGAAGGAATACACCCCCGAATTCGATCAATTGCTGTTCTACACGGGCTACGGCGGCTCTACTTTCAAGAAAGTTTACTACGACGAGCAGTTAGGACGCATGGTCAGCCGATTAGTGCTGCCCGATGATCTATATATACCTTATAACGGTTCTAGCGTTATCTCGGAGTGTCCGCGGATTACTCAGCGCATAGCCATGGACACGAATGAGTTCAAGAAGCGGGCCTTTGCAGGCGAATACCTTGATATTGACGTCGAGCCACAGCTAGATCCCAGTGGCGGCAATCAAATACGTTCGGCAATTGACAAAGTTGTAGGCGTTTCAGAGGGCGGCGAGCCCGAAGAAGTGTTTTTGTTAGAGTTCTGTGTTGATTTAAACCTTTATGGCTTTGAAGACAGGGACGAAGAAGAGAACGAGACCGGGATAAAGCTTCCCTACGTGGTTACGATTGTCGAAGCAAGCGGTGCGGTCGTCGGTGTTCGTCGAAACTGGCTTGAAGAAGACGAATTAAAGCTTCGACGTGAGTATTTTGTGCATTATGTGCTAGTTGAAGGGCCTGGAGCCTATGGACTAGGTTTTGTGCACCTGATTGGTGGGCTATCTAAGACTGCTACCATGGCATTGCGCCAACTTCTTGACGCAGGCACGCTATCCAACCTTCCTGCGGGCTTTAAAGCTAAGGGTGCACGGATTGCTGACGACGATCAGCCTATCCAGCCGGGTGAGTGGCGGGATATTGACGCTGGCGGCGCTGAATTGTCGGCATCACTCATGCCTTTACCCTATAAAGAGCCTTCTCAGACGTTATATACCCTGATGGGCTTCGCTGTGGAGGCGGGTAAGCGGTTAGCGAGCACAGCCGACATGCAAGTAGGGGATGGTAACCAGCAGGCAGCTGTCGGGACCACCATGGCACTGCTTGAGCGCGGCTCTATTGTCATGTCTGCTATCCATAAGCGTCTTTATTACGCTCAGACACAAGAATTTGAGATGTTAGCAAAGGGTTTTGGGGCATATTTGCCTGATGATTACCCATATGACGTGCCTGGCGCGTCTAGAAGTGTAAAAAAGTCTGATTTTTGCCATATGGTCGCTGTACTGCCAGTAGCAGACCCCAACGTGTTCTCTGCCGCGCAACGCATTACGCTTGCCCAGACACAGCTGCAGCTCGCTCAAAGCGCGCCACAAATGCATAACATGTATGAGGCCTATTATCGGGTGTACCAGGCCATGAATGTGCGCGATATTGACGGTATTCTAAAGGTGCAGGTGAACCAGGCGCCAACAGACCCCGCCAGTGAGAATATGGAGGCTGCAGACGGTAAGGCACTCAAGGCCTTTGCAGGCCAGCAGCACGATGCCCACATTGCAGCTCACTTGATTATGGGATTATCAGGACTTATCCAGGCTAATCCACTTGCTGCAGCAGAGTTGCAAAAGCATGTACTGCAGCATGTCAGATTAAAAGCGGAAGAGGATACGGAGGCGGCATTGTTTGCAGACTACGGATCTGATCCAGACAACATGGTTTCCGCTTTGCAGCGTGAGGCGATGGTTGCAGTGAAAGTAGCTGAATACATGATGGAATTAAAAGGAACACAGGCGGAGCTCTCTGGGGAAACCGGCGGAGAAGACCCTGTTATCGCACTTAAAGCCCAAGAGCTCCAACAGCGAGCGGCTAAGGACCAGGCGGACATTGCTATAAAAGAGCAGGGTGTTGCGGTAGACCAGGCTAGAATTGCCCAGAATGCTGAAGGCAATGAGGCACGTATTCAGTCGCAGCAAGAGATAGCACAGTTGCGTGCAGACGTGGCTCGTGAAAGAATTAACCAACCAAGCAAACTTTAGGGAGACAGGCATGAGAGGCTCAATGGCTCGTGACAAGAAAACACTGCGTAATTTAGACGATGAAATTTATCGAATTGCGCCTAAGACCTACGCTAAAGGTGCAGAAGGTAAGAACGCACGCGAAGAGTATGGCCGTGTCGATAGAGAGAAGAACTTCGAGAAGCGCCAGATGAACCGTATGGCAAAAGGCGGAGCAGTTAAAAGTAAAGCTAAAAGCAGCGGCAAGATGAAGACTGTGCAGTCTCGTGGCTGTGGTCTAGCCAAGCGCGGATGTGGTCCAACCTATCTTTGCTAGTGAGGAGTTATAATGGCAACGGGTGTAAAGCACTATCTTCGTGATGGAAAGATGCACAATGGTGCGACACACAAGCACGCCGACGGAACGATGATGTCGGGGGCAAAGATGTCGGCTAGTTCTAAGAAGCTGTATCACTTTGGCGGATTGAATAAGGCTAGTCAGAAAAAGGCAAGAAACCAGTGGTCATAGCTAAGGAAAAGAAATGCCCTTAAAGAAAGGCTCTAGTAAAAAGACCATCTCCAGTAATATAAGAGGTGAGATGAAAGCTGGAAAATCACGCAAGCAGGCTATTGCGATAGCCTTAAATACTGCAAAGCCTAAAAAAGCAGCAAAGGGTGGTTCAATTAAGGCTAAGAAACCTGCTAGAATAGTTAAAAAGCGAGACGGGAATAGACCCGTCAAGATTTATTAAGCACAAGCCCCCAGACAGTGGCTAGATACCGTCTGCTCTCATGGAAAAACGACCATGCTGGAATTCGCTGAAAGCGTATTGAAGGACATTAGAAAGTTGCAGGTAGATTCTGAGTCAATAGTGCTTCACGGCACCGTCAAAGACATGGAGCACTATCGTTTTCTTATGGGCCGTCTGGAAGGAATAAAGCTTGTGGATCAGGTTATCCGAGATCGAGTGGATAAACATTCAGAAGATTTTTAAACCCCAGAGAGAACCCTATGGAAGCTGAAAAGAAACTAACGCCGCTGGAAGAGAAGTGGGAGAAGAACAAGCTATCGGAAGATAGTACTCCCAAGAAAGCTACTCTTGACGATGCGTATACCGAAGAAGGCAAAGTCGCTAACGAAGGGCTGGCCGATAAAATCCTCGACCTTATTCCTTCACCTACTGGCTGGCGTATAGCCATTCTTCCTTACCGTGGCGCAAAAACCACTAAAGGTGGAATCGTGCTTGCGGACGAGACTCGCCAAAGAACTCAATTGGCAACAAATGTAGGCTACGTTCTGAAAGTAGGCGCTTTGGCGTATGCCGACGAATCAAAGTTCCCGCATGGTCCCTGGTGTAATCCAGGCGACTGGGTAATTTTTGGACGATATGCGGGATCTCGAATTCAAATTGATGGCGGTGAGATACGTTTATTAAACGATGACGAAGTTTTGGGGCTAGTTAATGACCCTGAAGACATTCTACATATGTAAGGAGGGGTTAAGTGATGGCTGAATTATTGAACCAAGAGATGGATTTTGACGTAGGCGAGGACGATCAAGAAGAGACGACTATAGAGATGAATGAGGACGGCACTGATGCAAAAGTGGCGGCCCAAGAAGAGATAGTTGTCGAGGAGACTAAGAAAGAGAAGAAAAAAGCAGGATCTCCTGAAACAGAAGAGCTTGAGAACTATTCAGGTAAAGTTAAAAAGCGCATAGATAAGCTGACCGCACGTTTGCGCGAGACGCAACGACGCGAAGAAGCGGCGCTGGAGTTTGCTAAAAATGTGCAGCAGCAGAACCAAGTGCTTGAAGAGCGCTTTCAAAAAACTGATGGCGAGCGCCTGCAAGAAGCACAAGGCCGTGTCAGCTCTCATACGTTAGCCTTAAAACAAGTTATAAAAAAGGCGAGAGAAGAGGGTGACATTGATACGGAGACCGAGGCGCAACAACGGCTAACGTCTACCATGATGGAACAGCAGAGGATTCAAGACACAACAGCTCGTCGGGCACAAGCCCCGGCTCCAGCTCCAGCTCAACCACAACAAGCCGCTCCTGCACAACGTGCGCCAGAGCCTGATATTAAGGCGGAAGAGTGGGCTGAAAGTAATGAGTGGTTTGGACAGAACACCGTTATGACCCACGCGGTTAGAGGCATTCACATAGACCTTGTTCAAAAAGAAGGGTTTGACCCTACTACGGATGAGTACTATCATGAGATTGACCGTCGTATCAAGGATATTTTTCCTAATGAATTTGAAGATACGCCAACTAACAACAGGTCACGCCGCTCCGTGCAGCCGGTAGCCCCTGCAACCCGATCATCGGGCGTTAATAACTCAGCACGCCGCACTGTTAGGTTGACTCCCAGTCAAGTTGCTATTGCAAAAAGAATTGGGGTTCCACTTGAAGAATATGCGAAACACGTAAAGGATTAGATTATGACCGAAGCTACTAATGTGCCAAAACTTAAACGCAGCACTCGTGAGAGTGATTCACGAGAAAAAACTGCGCGTCGCAAAGCTTGGGCTCCGCCTTCACGTTTAGATGCTCCACCTCCTCCTCCGGGCTACAGCCAACGGTGGATCAGAGCAGAATCTGGTGGGACAGACGACCGCAGCAATGTAGCAGCAAAACTCCGAGAGGGGTATGAACTGGTGCGTGCGGACGAACATCCTGACTTTGATTCTGGTGTTCAGGACGATGGCAAACATGCAGGCGTGATTAGCGTCGGCGGGATGTTGTTGGCTAGGATACCCGAAGAGACTGCTGCGGAGCGTCGTGCCTATTACGACAAGAGAACTCATGATCAGATAAGAGCTGCTGACAATGACTTATTGAAGACGAACACAGGATCGTCTATGAAAATCAATAATCCAGAACGGCAGTCTAGAGTAAGCCTCGGCGGTTCACGTTCGGACACCGAATAACTTAATTTAAAGGAAATATATCATGGCTAATAACGACAAAGCTTTTGGTCTGCGTCCTCTTGGTAACTTAGCAGGTACTGGCGCACAAAAGCAGTACGGTTACGAGATCGCCGACAACCAAGCAGGGGCAATATTCCAAGGTGACCTAGTCACTTTGAAAGACGGCTTCATCTTACAGTTTAACCCGTCTGCTCACACAGCAGCCGTAGGTGTGTTCAATGGTTGTTTCTACAATGACCCTACAACACAAAAGCCTACTTTTATTAACTACTACCCTGGTAGCATTAACATCACTCAAGGCAAGATCCTCGCTGAAGTACTCGATGATCCTAGCCAGATGTTTATTCTCCAGAACGATGGCACTTCAGCTCAAGCCAACTACGGCAAGAATGCAGACATCGTTGTTGGTACGGGTAACACAGTCACTGGCTTATCAGCCAATGAGCTTGATACCAGTACTATAGCAAACACGGCGGCGCTTAATCTCAAGATCATTGGTCTTTGGGACGTGCCGAATAATGCAATAGGGGCCAACGCAGTTGTGGTGGTTAAAATCAATGAGCATCTGTACGGTTCAGCCGGCGTTGCGGGTCAATAAGGAGATTAGCAAATGGCTATTTCAAGAGCCCAGTTAGTAAAAGAGTTGGAGCCGGGTCTGAACGCTTTGTTCGGTCTTGAGTACAACACATATGACCAAGAGCACACTGAAATTTACGATGTGGAGTCTTCGGACCGCGCATTTGAAGAAGAGGTGATGCTTTCTGGCTTCGGCGAAGCTCCTGTAAAATCTGAAGGTTCTGGTGTTGCATATGACCAAGCCCAAGAAGTTTACACCGCTCGTTACACCAATGAGACCGTAGCTTTGGCTTTCTCCTTAACTGAAGAAGCTATCGAAGACAACTTGTATGACAAGCTGTCGGCTAGGTACACAAAAGCCCTTGCACGTTCCATGGCTACTACCAAGCAGATTAAAGGCGCGGCCATTCTAAACGGCGCGTTCACTACATCTCTTGGCGGAGACGGACAGCCTCTATGTTCACTGACTCACCCTACTCTTACAGGTCCAAACCTGCAAAATGAGTTAACTGTGTCGGCTGATCTTACAGAGACTTCCCTAGAGCAAGCGTTAATCGACATCTCAGCTTTCACAGATGAGCGTGGATTAAAAATTGCTGTTCAAGGCAACAAGCTGATAATCCCTAAAGAGCTTCAGTTCGTAGCAGACCGCATCTTGAAGTCTACTCTGCGCGTAGGAACAGCAGATAATGACATCAACGCCGTTCGCAATATGGGCATGGTTCCACAGGGCTACTCAGTCAATCACTATCTGACTGACCCTGACGCTTGGTTCATCATTACTGATGCGCCAAACGGCATGAAGATGTTTAACCGTGTGTCTATGTCAACTGGCTTTGAAGGCGAGTTCAACACAGGCAATGTCCGATACAAGGCTCGTGAGCGCTATAGCTTTGGCTTTAGTGATCCGCGTGGTATCTTCGGATCACCTGGTACTCCATAAAAAGAGGCTAGGTAAAGTAAAAGGGAGCTTCGGCTCCCTTTTTTTATGACCCTCCCCTTGAGGTATTGGCTCGCTAGTTGTGGGACTAGCGGGTCCTTTTTTGTTTGTACAGATCAGGGTTAAGTGTTATATACTGAAAGCAATCCGGGGCTAACCCGCGTTTCTGACCGTCCCCGGCGGACGACATGCAGACAGATACGCTAAAACTCGCATGTGAGGAATCTCAAGATGGCTAGAAGCACATTCTCAGGCCCAGTCCGCTCGCTCGCTGGATTTATCAGCTCAGGCGTTAACAACCAAGTCACCTTAGTTAAAGGTACAACTTTATCCGTTGAACCTAGTCACGATTTTTCGACAGGAATTACTGTCGTAGGCAATGCAGGCAAAATAAACATTTTCGGAGACGATCTTGCGGCAGGCGCAAGCACGCTAACTCTTCCTCTTGTTAGGGACGCTGCCCCCGCAGACCCCACCAGCCCTGATCAAAATAACAATTTTGGTGCAGTAATTAAAATATTTATGGGTGATACTTTAACCAATGATCTTGTTATTAGTTGCCAAGGTGACGATAAGCTTACTGGAACAGCTTTAATTATGGGCGCGGCAGGCGCGGTAACTGGATTTACTGCGAATGCTAATTTTACAGACGTTAATGTTACGCTGAATGGAAGCACAAAAGGCGGAATAGTTGACACTGTTGTTACGTTCACCTCTGTAGCTCAAGACAGATGGTTTGTCGAGATGGTAGGCGTAGGATCAGGCACTACTATTACACCTTTTAGCTAAACTTAATTTAAAAATCTAGGAGACTATTATGTCTACAAAAATATTTGGTATACCTGTGGATGGCGAAGCTGAAGAAGTAGTTGAGGAAGTCGCTGTTGAAGAAGAAGCTGCTGCCGAAGACTCTGAGTAGTCTTTTTAAAGGAGACTAAAAATGAGCGCAAGTAATATATCAATAGTTACAAAGCAAGCTTCAAGTGCCGGAGTTTCAGGGCGAACTCGATTAATGGGTGTGTACTTTCTCAATTTACTAGGGGACGGTAGCTCCAACACGCAAGGAACTATTAATCTTAGGAATGGTGCAAACGTATCCGCCCCGGTGCTGTGGTCTATTGGGGCGCCTAAACCCGCAGGCGGCATGAGCATCGATGTGCCAGACGCGGGGATTCTGTTTAGTGAAGGAATCTTCATAGACATTGTGTCTTTAACCCCTACAACTTCGGTAACAGATGTAACGCTGATGTTTACAGGCGGAGCGGCTGCTTAGTGGCGACGACCAAAACTGTAAAGCGAACGCCTTCTGGGCGAGTCAGCTACCGAGGGGAGTCCTTCTCTGGTTACAACAAACCTAAAAGGACTTCCGGCGGTAACAAAAAGTTTGCAGTTTTAGCTAAGAAAGGTGACGACGTTAAGTTGGTGCGATTTGGTGATCCTGATATGAAGATCAAAAAAGCAATCCCAGCTAGACGCGCAAGTTTTAGAGCACGTCACAAGTGTGACACAGC
>Ga0075444_10001630_pt1 | contig 13856 bp, 10 predicted proteins | sample CoawatmetaG01DNA_FD_76836 | JGI IMG/M metagenome (GOLD analysis project Ga0075444, IMG submission 76836) | Marine microbial communities from the West Antarctic Peninsula - Coastal water metaG017-DNA | ecosystem: Environmental > Aquatic > Marine > Coastal | place: Atlantic Ocean: West Antarctic... | reverse complement strand
CTGGGATATTCTTTTCATTCAACTGCTGTATAACTACGTCAGTCGTGAAGTCTTTCTTAAATTTGGCACGGTAAGTAGCTGTATCATGTACAAGCTCTAACCAATTGTCAAACAAGGTCTTCATATAGTAATCGTTTGTCAGTAAGAAGGATGCTGTAACGTCCTCATTAATGAATGTGTATGGTATTTTGACTGTCTGCTTCTCTGCAATATAATCAATGGTAGTAATCTGTCTGCCTGGCAGTGTAACATTCTCACAGAGGTATGATATATCACGTGGGTCAGGTATCAGAGATTTAATCCCACCACCTGATGCGAGAGAGGCGACTAAACCTTCTGCAATACCCCTACCATTTATCTTACCTTTTGGGGGTGTGAATATAATCTGGAACCTATTAGCCTTAGCTAGGCCACCACGTTTTCCTATTGTAGCTTTTAATGATTCGATAGACATATGTTACCCCTGATAAACCTTACGTGAGTCAGCCCAAACACTTCTTGCGTTCTTCTTCTTAAATTGTTGTACTGGTAAATATATAGCTATCTCCCAGTCTGACATAGGTACACGCGACATCTGCGACTTAACATGCGGCATCAAGTACCTTTTAAAACATGGTTCGTATTCTTTATACTTTTTGGCACCCTGTAATAGGTCATATCGCATCTTCATCAGTCTACTGTCAGGCTTTAAATTCTTTGGAGCCAATTTAAATAGTTCATTGACTAAACGAGCTCTAGCTACTGGGTTCACATAGTGTAGATTCAACCCATAGAAACCACCAGGCGCAGGGCCGACCACTATAGTCAATGGGAACCTATCATAGTATGGTAGATCATCTTTAGTCTTTGGGTCATAGAAGTACATAATCATATCGCCGGGGAGAACCTTAGACTTTTTGGTCAAGGCATCGTCCTTTAATAGAGTAGTACGGGAAGGCATTGATAGTCCCTTTATTTTATCTGCAAACCATTCTTCAGACTCTGGACTCCTACTACGGATTCCGGCCCTAAAAGCTGCTGCACTAACTGTATCGAATAAACTCATATAACTATTTATACTATCCTTTAATCAGTTTGATACCAAGATTCGTTAAAGTATCCTCAGTCCATATTTGAAACTTCCAACCCTTATGTGACGCGTATTGATTAGCGGCTGTCCATTTAGATGTATTTTTTATATAGGTGGTAACCTCATTGATATATCTTTTTGTCTTACGTGTAGGTTTCTTGGGCGGCATCGTTTCTTTTTTGGGTTTGATCTCGATAAGGAGTATCTCTTTGTTGTCCAATTCGACTAATAGGTCGACATAATAGCGATGTAATTTATTATCCGTCTTACACTTATAAGGCACAACAATCTCTTCCGAGTTCCATCGCTTTACTCTTGGGTTATTTTCACACCATCGAAAAGCTTGTCTTTCCCACAACGACCGATAGACTACCTTAGTGGCATCACCAAGATACTTGTCTTTATTCTTTATTGTGTATTTCCCTTTGTAGGCCATTATAAATACCTTTATACTTAAATTAGTATTTATACAGGTAAAAAAATTATGGCCGAAGATAATAATGCCGGTGGTTCTAATACCACTATATGTTTTCCAGAATCATTAAGAGCTAATGCTGAAGATGGATACGCCCACATACAATTCACTATTAATACACCCAGTGTTACTGAAGCTAAGTCCATACATCTCTTTGTACCCCAAGGATTTTCAGTACCAGATGCCGCAGGGTATGGTAATGTTGATTTAGGTGTAATAGGGACTGCAGATAATCTTGCCGCAGGTGGTACAGTTACTGAGTCTGATGCTTTAGCCGGTAGTGTTACTGCAGTAGGTACATTTGGTGGAGGTGTAGGTCAAGGCGTTAAGACAAATACTCTTATGAAACAGGGCCTGGCCGTAAATCCCTATACTGCCACTACATTTACTAACACTACTATACGATCATTTGGCTTTACCTTTAAACTTGTATCAGAAAGTAAAGAAGAATCACTTACGGCTTCTGTTATAGAGAACATATTTAGAAAATATTTATATCCAAAGAGTGCAGGTGCAGGAACATTAGAATATCCCCCGACCTTTGACATATCTTTCTATAATGGAGAAGCTATTAATAAATTTATGCCTAAAATTCTACCGGCTTATCTTGTAAATCTTACCACTACATATAATTCCACTACTAATGCCTTTCATGACGATGGACAACCAGTAGAAATTGATATTGCCATGACCTTTCAAGAGACACGACCTCTTACTAGGGGAGATTTATATGACATTAATAACACTCTTGATAATGATATCGGATATACTGTCGGAGATTCAGGTAAGGTTGGTCAAACTATTAGAGGTAAAGGATAATGAGTTACTTTAGACAATTCCCTAAGGTGGGATATGATTTAAAAAATGACGGAGTAATACAAAACGTAGTAAATATCTATAGAAGTGTAAGACCTTTACAAGCTTTCGTAGATAATATAGCCGCGTATAAATTCTATGAGATAAAAGATGGAGAACGCCCTGATATAGTAAGCCAAAGACTATATGGTACCCCAAACTTCTATTGGACATTTTTTATTATTAATGATTACCTCCATGACGGATTAGCCACATGGCCAATGAGTAGTGCTGACCTATTCACACATATAGAGACAGAGTATAACGGCTTTGCGATCACTACTAACCCTCTTATAAGAAGAAATACTGATCAATTAATCATAGATCATGAAAATAGTCTAGCAGGTAGATTCAAAATTGGAGAAAAAATTATAGGGGGAAATAGTAGTGCTTCTGGGACACTAAAAAAGAAAATAATTGACCTCAATCAATTGATCGTCCAAAACGTAACTGGCACATTCATCGGAGACCCTACTTTATCGTCTAATAACACAGAAACTATCACAGGTCAGACCACAGGCGACAATGTAAACTCTTATGAGGTCTACAAGTATGCAGATGCTCCATATCAATACTACTTAGAAACGGATACTATAGAACAAAGAACAGTAGACAATGGAATCTTTATAGATGGAGGAACACCAACCTCTGATCTATCCTTTATTACTAATAGAGCTCATATAGAAGCATCCAATAGTGCACGTTCAAACATGAGAGTAATAGACCCCAAGTATATAAGGCAATTCACAGATAAATTCGAGACACTAATCAATGGCTAATTCTACTAGTAGGTTATCAGGTGATAAGGCGGCCGACCCAGGCTCTTATAACACAACCGTATTCACTCTAAGAACCAATGATGGTGAGGACATGGATATAAGAGGTCTATTGGACTCCTATACTATAACAGAATCATTATACATGGGTTCTATACAGGCAGAGTTTGTAATACAGGACGGTGTTAACCTATTAGAACTATTAAAGATAAGTGGTAATGAGATGATAGGCTTACAAGTACAACGCCGTAACCCTGACACTAATGACAACGAAGGCTTCTCCCTTATACTATACATTGCAGAAGTACTTAACTATAGTAGGACGAAACCAGGTAGTGCCGTATATACATTAAGATGTGTATCAGAACATGCCTATATCAATCAGACTAAGACAATTGATAGGGGATTTAAAGGCACCATTGGGCAGGTAGTAGACCGTATCGTGTCGAGTGACTTGGACTTTACTAAGCTGGATCACCTAGGATCCGGCAGCCATAAGAACATTAGTACATCCTCTCAGGATAACATTAGAGGTATCTTTCCTAAATTACGTCCATTGGCGGCTATTAAATGGTTGACAGAGAATGCTTTTGATGAACACTCTACACCATTTTACTTCTTTCAGACTGCAACAGGCCGTATTCATTTCCAATCATATGGTGACTTACTTAATAAAGACCCATATAATACTGATGACAATGCTTATATGCATGAACCATTCAGTACTGTGACACTAGGTGATAAGGGATACTATGAATCAGAACGTAGAAAGATCCGTAAGGTATCATCAGAGCTCAACCTATCCAAGTATATAAGTTTAAGTGAGGGCGCTTTCGGTAGTACCATACACCACATAGATATAGCATCAAAGACATATGCTACAACTTCCTTTAAGTATAATGATGATATGAAGAGGTTGAATAAGAATAAGCCATTCCATACGGCTCCATCTGCACAGTATGGTAATAGAAGTATATCTGATTGTACTACAGGTAAGAACTATTTTATATCATTGAATAGTATGGCCTTCCCATCACATAAGAACTTTCACGCACCTGCAGAGACTTCACTACTTAAGGCACAGGCATACCTTGCCAATGAAGATATAATAGCACATACCATAGAGCTGTCAGGTGACTTTAAACTTGAATCAGGTAATGTTATACATGTTAATTTTCTAAAGACCTCTACGGAAGAAGAGCTAGAGTTTGATGGTACTACTAACATGAGGGATAAGCTACTATCAGGTAAGTGTTTGATTACTTCTATTGTACATATCTTTAAGGACAGTTATACTATGCGACTACAGATTAAGAATGATTCCTTTACTACAGACCTAGAGGATGGATTTAAAGCTTCAGAGAGGACTAATACATGAGACCGGATGAATTTATAGGTGGATCGTTTGAATGGTTCATTGGCGAGATAGTCACTGTAAGCGACCCTGAGTTAATGAATAGGGTCCAAGTAAGGTGTTTTGGTTTCTATTCTAAGGCGTTAACGAGCGATGAGCTCCCATGGGCTACAGTCATGATGCCGAATACGTCACCAAGTATAAAAGGTGTTGGTATGAACCATGGTCTATTAGTAGGTTCATGGGTAGTAGGGTTCTTCCGAGATGGTCCAAGTGCACAAGACCCTATAGTAATGGGTTCTATTGCTTCCAAGACAGACGGTGTTATTGATATCCCAGTTGAAAGCCAAGTGATAGCTAATACAAACCAGGTGTGTAAGACCATAGGTGGGCACCTGATCGAGGTGGACAACGCAGTAGGCGATGAGAGAATTGCAGTAACCCACGCAAAAGGCACTACTATTCTTATAGACAAGGATGGGGGTGTGCATATCAACGCTACTAATAATATAATCACGATGAATGGTAATACTACTATAACGGGTACACTAGAAGTATCCGGTGCACAGACCAATGCAAGTACTATAACGGCCACTGGTTCTATTACTGGTAAGAGTATAGTATTGGATACACATACACATGAAGGATCTGCAACGGCAGCAACAGGCGAGAAGAGTGATACAGGTAGTCCGAATACGGCCGAAGAGGACGGGTGAGCTTTAGGCAATTTTTCTTAGCCATGAGCACATGTGGTACCCCTGGCAGGGGGTATAGTAAACGAGCATGTTTGAACGGATGGATTATGTTTCCAACTACACGCATTAAAAAAATTCTGCCGGGCCAAAATCCCCTGCTAATTGGTTTTTTGGATAAGCAAATAAACCTCGCACGGTTTTAATCCCTCTATAAAGGAGTATAAATAGTTCTATGGCAAATATAACATCAGACAAGAGTATCGTAGGTGACCTTGATAAGGCACGTATTACTTCCAGAACAAAAGGTTGGTCTGACTTGGACCTCACTTTGGCCACTAGTGTACCTAGAAAGGATATACTTCCCCTACGTGATGATAGAGCAATAAAGAATGCTGTGAAGAACTTGTTACTCACTAACTTCTTTGAACGTCCCTTTAATAGTGATATAGGTGCTAATATGAGAGCCTTGCTATTTGAACCCGCGGATGCTATTACAAAGATTGCCTTACGTGATAATATAAAGAGAACAATACGTTTACATGAGCCAAGAGTAGCTATTAATAATATAGGCATTGTAGATCAACCTGATGATAACTCTTATAGGGTAACAGTGAATTTTTTAATAAAAGAATATGATACGAATGTCAATGTAGAAATCATACTAAGAAGGTTAAGATAATATGTCCACTAATTTAAATGTAACAGAATTAGACTTTGATCAGATTAAACAGAATCTGAAAAACTATTTAAAGACGCAGTCAACTTTTAATGACTATGACTTTGAAGGTTCTGGAATCAATACTCTTCTTGATGTATTGGCTTATAATACACACTATAATGCAATCGCTGCACACTTTGCCTTAAATGAGGCTTTTTTGGACTCTGCACAGATCCGCGGTAACGTGGTTACCAGAGCCAAGTTGCTAGGTTATACACCCCGCAGTGTATTGGCTCCTAAAGCAACAGTGAATATAGTCGTAGACGTAACTGATGAAGTTGGAACGCTACCTACACTATTAACTTTGAAGCGTGGTACTAAATTATCGAGCGTGGTGGATGGTGAAAGCTACAGCTTCGTAGTTACAGCCACACAGACGGCGCTTATGGTAACAGATGCTTCTAGTAATAAGACATTTACCTTTAGTAATGTTTCTATTGCACAGGGATCATTTAAGACATTAAGATATAGAGTAGACAATGACATCGAGAATCAAAAGTTTCAGGTATCTGATATAGATGCAGATACTTCTACCCTTAGAGTTCGTGTACAGGAGAATGAGCAGTCTACTGCTTTTGATATCTTTACTAAGTTTGAATCTCTATTGAATGTTGATTCTACCTCTAAGGTTTATTACATACAAGAGAATGCAGATTCATTCTTTGAAGTCTATTTCGGTGATGGTGTTACAGGTTATAAACCTATTAATAATAACATCGTAACAGTGGATTATGTTTTCACAAAAGGTATTGTATCCAATGGAGCTAAAGTATTCTCTATGGTTGATACTGTTGGTGGTTATAGTACTATTGCACTTACTACATTGGCCGGAGCTGCTGGTGGTGCAGTTCAAGAGTCTACCGAGTCAATAAGATTCAATGCTCCTCTTACCTTTACTTCTCAAAATAGAGCCGTAACCTCAGATGACTATAGAGCAATTATTCAAAAGGGCTTTACTAATATATCATCCATCTCATGTTGGGGTGGAGAAGATAATGATCCACCAGATTACGGTTCAGTGTATATCTCAATTAAACCTTTAGTGGCAAATACACTTACTGTTGCAGAGAAGAATGAGATCACTGGTGTTACTCTAAAGGGCAAGAGTGTAGTTTCTATTACACCCTATATTGTAGATCCTAATTACACTAATCTGGAACTGGATGTATTCTTTAAATATAATCCTAACCTCACTGACAGGACAAGTGTGGAGTTAACCTCCGTGGTACGTGATACTATATCGGATTATAACTTTAACAACCTGAATAAGTTTGATGGTGTATTCAGACACTCGCAGTTACTTAAAAATATAGACGCGGCTGACCCTGCCATTCAGAATAGTAGTGTACGTCCTTATATGTTTATGAACATTACTCCATCCATTTATACTGGTAAGAATAATCATAGCTTGAAATTTACTTCGCCATTCTATTCGTCTGGCCAGTCAACTAGCTTTATACTTAACTCTACAGCCTTTAAGGTTGGCGGAGTTGACCATTACTTTGGTGATAAACCTATTACAGGTTCTACAAATAGAACAGTAATTGTTTACAAGATTGTTGATGGTAATAACATTACTACTATACCTGATGCAGGTTTGGTTGAAGTGGGGCTAGGTAAAGCTACTATTAATAACTTTGTTGCTGATGATACAACGTCCATACGAATTACGGTAACTCCTAATTCTTTAGACTTAGCTCCTAAACGTGATCAGTTAATTAACATTGATGCACTCAGAGTTAAAATCACACCACAGATTGATACTATTGCTCTTAGTGGTTCATCCGGCACAATCGACTACACTACATCATCTAGGTTACGATAATGGCTCAACATGGTAGAGACTTAACCAATCACGCGACCGATATATCCTCACCGGGATATATCGAGTCTACAGCATCCTCGGTAAAGAAGTCCAAAGAAAAGCTTAGAGTTGATTCTCTTATACCTGCAGAGATATTGGACAATGCTGGCTTTGTAAGTTCGAAGCAAGTAGGTATTAAAGCTCTACTAGATGCTTACTATGACTTCATGAACCAAGATGAATTCATATATGCTGATGATGAAACCTTTACAGATATTATCTTGGACGGTAAAGCAGTATTTAGAATCTCGGATCCTAGAAACGAAAACGATGCATTCTTTACGGATGAACAAGGCGCCGATTCTACCTTTACTGTAACTGCGCCAAACGGTAATATTAGTATATTAACAATTGCCCCGGCAGGCGATTATGTGATCACTATATCAAATGGTAATGAGCTTCCGGGATCTTTGGCATTTGAAACTTCCGAAATAGGTAAGACATTTCAGGTACAAGGGCTTGCGGCTTTCAACGGTTCAGTTGCCAAACTTATAACTCCCGTAAAGCATTGGGTTGGCCCAGGGCCATCTCATGTATTGAATAATATAGAAACAGCAATGGACATTGATAAGAACAGTGCTCTGTTTCTTGAGTTAATGCAAAAAGAAATTGCTGCAGTTATACCTCGTAGCATCACAGTGAATAAAAGAACCCTTTATAAATCTATCATTGAATACTATAAGGTTCGTGGAACATCGGACTCTATTGAAATCTTCTTTAGACTATTGTTTAATGATGCAGTAGAAGTCCAATATCCATGGGACAAGACTTTAATACCATCATCGGGTAACTGGGATATTAATGCTGCTTTACCTAAGGGTGGCCAGTATTTAGATAACAAAGGTTTCTTATCAGATACAATTAGGATTCAAGATTCGTTAAGGTTTCAAAAGTTTGCATATGTTATTAGAACAGGTCAGAACTTATCAGCATGGAAGGATGTGTTCAATAGACTAGTACACCCTGCTGGATTTAAATTCTTTGGTGAAATTTTAATAATTATAGAATTGACTAAAGCTATATTGGGTGCTGACACTCCAGATGGAACTACACTATTACGAAAAGTAATGTCAGCCATTCCATACTTACAGCCAGGTGCTATCGGGGTTGAAGATATCCCATTGCTAGTAGAGATGTTCGCCTCTATATTCTTACCTGCTGCGGAAACTAGGATACACAAGTCTGCTACAATCTCACTTACTGTAAACGCCGCAGGAGCAGTTACAGCAGCTGAAGTAAAAGAACCCGGTTGGGGTTATGCTAGTGCTCCTACTATTACAGTCACTGGTGATCCTAAAACAGGCCAAACTATTGGTGTGGCCGCACTTACCGCAGTTATAGATTCATACGGCAGAATTGACTCAGTGACGATTGGTACTGCTGGTACTAACTACTTAAATGCATATGGTTCAGTTGCTGCTAATCCTAACGTAAGTAAGTTATCGGATCTTATATTAGGCCCTAGTGCTAATAAGAATTATAGAGTAGCTCCTACTATAGTGATTGGAGCTCCTACAGCTAGGGATTCTGACGGAGTACTACTTGGCACTAATGTGCAAGCGACAGCTACCTTTAGTCTCAATGCTGCTAAAGAAATATCGGGTTATGTAATAACTAATGTTGGCCATGGATATATTAGGAATCCTACATTAACATTATCATCTGGTTCAGCCAATGAAATCAGAGCTAAAGATATAGAACCTATTCTTATTATGCTATTGAACCATCAGCCAGATGCAGCAAGAACAAACGTACTAAATAACTATTATAATACCAAGGGTGATGATACCTTTTTTAATAGTGCAAAGCTTTACAACTACAACGAAACATTAGAATCATTGGCAACTACAACACTACAATCCACTAATACATCCATTATAAATAGATATAATGTGAATTCTTTCATTCACCTTGATTAACAGGAAACGATTATGACAGCCATAGTAACATCAAATTTTAGGGTAGTAAATGCCGAAAACTTTAAAGAAGACGTAGCTTCGGCTGGTACTTCTATCTACGTAGGTATCGGGAAACCTGATGTATGGTCATTGACATTATCAGACACCACTGACACTACGCCTTTCGTCCCAGTCGATGCTTTGGATTCACTTGGTGAAGCTCATCAGAACTTGATTGGTATGAAACTTATAGGCTCATCCGATATCTCTCATGTTGTTCCAAGATATACTTGGACTGCTTCAAGAGTTTATATTGCTTGGGATTCAGATGATGCTGCCATGTTCGATAAAGAGTTTTACATAGTTACTTCTGAATTTAAGGTTTATAAGTGTATCAAAGCTGGAGCGTCAGGCTCTTCTATTCAGCCAACACAAACTCTTACTGCTCCTACTGGAGAATCAGATGGGTATGTGTGGAAGTATATGTACACAGTATCAGTTGCCGATGCAGAGAAATTCTTAACAACTTCATACTTGCCCGTAAAAAATATTGCGGCATCGTTTTATGCAGGAGCTGATTCAGCGGCAGAAGCGGCTTTATCTGAAGCAGATTATGCACAGTATCTAAACCAAAAGGCTTCTCGTGACTCTGCAACTGCAGCTGGTATAGAAAGAATCGAAGTTACTGCAGGCGGCACATACTCATCTACACCTACGGTTACTATCAGCGGCGACGGAGCAGGTGCTACTGCAACAGCAGTTATGAGTGGTTCAGGTTCTTCACAAACAGTTGCTTCAATTACTGTATCAGCAAAGGGTACTAACTACACTATAACAGATATCACATTCAGCTCTGGTGACGCGGCTGCAAGAGCAGTTATTGCACCACACACCGGCCATGGTGTTCGACCAATTCAAGAGCTTGGAGCATTCTTTATTGCTCTTAACTCACAACTTGGTGGAAGCGATAACACAGACCTTACAGTAGGTAATGATTTTAGACAGGTCACTCTTATTAGAAATCCACAGAATGCAGCTTCACCATTTGCGGTTGCTACTGCTACTACTCTAAAGGCTTTAAGGTCTCTTGACTTTACCTCCGGCGTGAACTTGGCACTATTTGCAGTTGATGATGTTATCACTGGTGGTACTTCTGGCGCAAAGGCCTTTGTTGTAGAGATTGATGCAGCAACTGGATATATCTATTATCACCAAAATGATAAATCAGGATATAAGCACTTTGTTAATGGAGAGACTATTACGGGTGCACTTGGTGGAAGTGGAGCTCTTGAAGGCAGCAATGCGATAAGAGCTTCAGAAACATTAACTGGAAGCGGCGATATCATCTTCTTGGAAAATAGAAATCCAATTAATAGAACCGCTACTCAGATTGAAGATATCAAAGTCATTATTGAATTCTAATATACATAGTATATTAACCAAAAGAGAAAGGATCCTATGAGCACAACAGTAATAAAGAATTATACAGTCGCACCATATTATGATGACTTTGATGAAACAAAGAATTATCATAGAGTGCTATTTAGACCCGGCTTTGCAGTTCAGGCTAGAGAGCTAACACAACTGCAGACTTCATTACAGGCTCAGATTGATAGGCACGGCCAGTATGCATTCAAGCATGGTTCGCGCGTAGTTAATGGTAAAGCCACACTTAATACTGAATATGATTTTATTAAAATCGATTCATCTTTTGTACACTCAACTGGCGGCTCATTAAACTCTGATACATATTTAAGTAACTTTGTGGGGACTACTATTACGGGTTCTGCTCAAGGTGGCACTAGTATTAAGGCTAAAGTATTAGCAGTTGTTGCTCAGAATGGCTCCGAACCTAACACTCTTTATATCAAATATTTAGCTGGTGCCGGAGCTGCTAGAAACGTAAGCGCCTTTGTTGCTGGAGAAGAGTTCACCGCGGCTGGTTCAACTATTTATTATGGCCAAGTTGAAACTAATGGCACTCCCGTAGGTCAAGGTTCTGTCATAGACATTGAAGAGGGTGTGTATTTCATATCAGGGACGTTTGTTCATGTTGCAAAGGCTTCACTTATACTTGATAAGTATACCAATACTCCATCATATGTTGTTGGGTTATCTGTAACCGAAAGCGTAGTTGACTCAGCCACTGATACAACATTACTCGATAATGCTCAGGGAGTTCCTAACACTTCGGCCCCTGGCGCGACACGATATAAGATTAGTACTGCACTAGTTAAAGAATCTCTTTCCAGTTTAAATTCTACTCATGCAGAGTATATTACAATTCTGCAGGTCAGCAACGGCCTTATTAGTGTTGATAAAACTGACGATACCGGCCATACTGAATTAGCAAAGAGACTTGCTACGAGAACCTTTGAAGAAAGTGGCAACTATGCTGTACGTCCATACCAATTAGACATTAAAGAACATTTAGATAATGGCAGCAACTTCGGCCACTTAACTTCAGGTAATGGCGGTGTTGCTACTAAATTAGCAATTGGTATCGAACCTAATGTTGCATATGTTCAAGGGTATAGAAATGAGAATGTTGGATCTAAATATCTAGCACTTGATAAACCTCGCGGCAATGATGCTATCAATGTTGATACATCAGCAAACGTTGCTACTCCTGTAGGTAACTATATTGTAATCACGGCGGGTACGGTAAAAGGTATTCCGGATATTACTAACTTCACTACCATGAATCTACACGATGCTGTCGGACAAGGTGGTTCGGTAGTGGGTACTGCTCGAGCAAGAGCTCTTGAAAAGATTGGAACGGAATTAAGACTGCACCTATTTGATGTTAAAATGACAACCGGTTCACTTTCAAGTGTTAGGAGTTTTACACAAAGTGCAGCGAACGGCGTTACCTTCGTAGGTAATGTGCCTACTGGTATAAGACAAGCCGTAGGCAAAAGTGGACTTATATTTAAGGTACCATTCAATGCAACAAAGACCTTATTTAATGGATCTGCAAGCACTACTGAGTATACTATAAAGAAAGATTTTTCAACCACGGTAGGTGCTTCTAATACTGCTACTATTACTATTCCTTCAGGGCAAGGTAAATTTGCCAATCTGAATACTAGTACTATGGTGTCAGTTACTAATACTCTTATTAATACTAATGCATATTCCACAATAGTCGGTGCTCCAAATGATGGAGTAGCAACATTAACCTTTAATATCACAGCGGCTAATGGCACAGCAGTAAGAATTTCTGCTGACGTTGAAGTACAGGGTGATGAGAAAGTACAGAAAAATAAGCAGCGACAGAATAATACTGTTGCATCAAGTGTCGCATTATCGAACGGAGCTTATGCATTGGGTAAAGCCGATATTATTAGATTGGTTTCAGTAGTAGATGCTAGTTCGGTAAATGTAACAGAGAGATTTACACTTGACAATGGGCAGAGAGATGACTACTATGATGTAGGCAGAATTGTCCAGATTGCTGGCTCCACGCCAGTTCAAGGCGCGTTAACAATTACATTCGATTATTATACTCACGATGCCGGAGACTACTTCAGTGTTGATTCATACCCTGCTGCTGATTATGCAACAATTGGATCATTCAACTCTGCTCAAGGTAAGATTGAATTAAGAGATGCTATAGACTTTAGACCTAGAAAGGCTGATGCTGCTGATAACTTTACTGCGACAGGTGGATCGGTATCCGGATCTCCAGACCCAGGTCATGCAGTTTCAATGTATATAAAATATTATATGCCTAGAATTGATAAGCTGTATGTCACTAAAGAAGGCGAGTTTAAAACTGCGACTGGTGTCCCAAGTGATAATCCAAAAGCGCCTGAAGCCCCGGCAGATGCTATGGGAATCTATGATTTAAGATTGAACCCATACATATTTGGATTAGATGATGTCAATCCTAAGATTGTAAATAATAAAAGATATACCATGAGAGATATTGGTAGTCTTGATAAGAGAATCAAGAACCTAGAATATTATACATCGCTTTCGTTGTTAGAGCAAGCAGCTTCTAATACTCAACTATTCGATGGTGTTAACCCTAGAACTAAGAATGGATTCCTAGTTGATGGATTTAAAGGACACAATGTTGGCGACGCTAACAATCCGGACTATCAGATTGCTATTGATAAAAGTCTCGGTACTATGAGACCTATGCAT